>Ga0335072_10001459_pt1 | contig 38479 bp, 35 predicted proteins | sample Lox_Sample_21_FD_206725 | JGI IMG/M metagenome (GOLD analysis project Ga0335072, IMG submission 206725) | Soil microbial communities from Loxahatchee National Wildlife Refuge, Florida, United States - Lox_Sample_2.1 | ecosystem: Environmental > Terrestrial > Soil > Wetlands | place: USA... | reverse complement strand
GTTCTGGGAGATCCCTGCCTTGAGCGGACCGGCGCTCGGCTTCCTCGCCATGGCCGGCGCGCTCGCCCGGCCGCAGGTGCCGGCGCTACAGGGCGAGGACGTCCGCTCGACCCTCCGGGCCCATCGGGCACTGCGCCGGGGCGCGCTGCCCGTCGGCGGGCTCGCGGTGCTCGCCGCCGTCGTCGTGCTTGGCTTCCCGTACCTGTCGGTGCGCGAGGTTTCCGAGGCGAGCAACCTGCGCGCACGCGATCCGGCGCAGGCGCTGAGCGACCTGAGCACCGCGGCCGACCTCAATCCGCTCAGCTCCGATCCCGGGCGCCTCGGCGGCACGATCGCGCTGTCCACGGGTGATTACGCGAACGCGCAGGCGCGCTTCGACCAGTCGATCAAGCGCGAGCCCGGCGGCTGGTATGCGTGGTTGGGGGCTGGTCTGGCCGCCTCCGGGCTCGGCGAGCGGTCCGTCGCCCGCCACGACTACGAGGTGGCCGCCTCGATTAACAAGCAGGAGCCGGTCATTCGTCTGGCCCTGGCCCGGATCGGGACCGCCCGACCCCTGTCCCCGACCGCCGCGCTCGATCAGCTCTCGGCGGAGCTGGAATCGTGACCACGTTCCGCCGCTCTTTACGCCAGAAATCGGTGGATGCTTTAGATAGTGCTGATTATGTCTTGCGTGGTGTCCGCACCTTCATGTACGATTTACGTGGTCTTGGGGATCCGCGACGAACGAAGGGATTCATGAAACGCATTTCAGCGCTGGTAGGGGTTCTCGGCGTACTTGTTCTCATTGCGCCGAGTGCGGCAATGGCCAGCTCGACTTGCCAGGCGTACAGCCCGCAGCTGTGTTCGTCTGTCGGTAGCGCTAACGCCTCGAATGGCACGGGCTCTTCAGGCACCCTGCCGTTCACCGGTCTGGACGTCGTCCTGCTGGTGGCCGGCGGTGGAACGCTGCTCGGTGCAGGCTTCGTGGTGCGTCGGCTTTCTCGCCGGCTCAACTGACAGATTTCGAGATCGGGCCCGGGTCTAGCTACAAGCCCAAGGCCTTGCGGATCAGGCGAGTGATCTCGCCACCGTCGGCACGCCCTTTGGTCTCGCGCATCACGTGGCCGACCAGCGGCCCGATCGCTTTCATGTTTCCGGCGCGGACCTGCTCGGCCGCGGCCGGGTCGGACGCGATCGCCTGATCGACGATCTCCGCGAGGCCGTTGTCCTGTGCCGTGATCGCGCCCAGCCCCTCGCGCTCGACGATGGCGCGCGGGTCGCCACCCTCCTTGACCAGGAGCGTCAGGACCTCGCGCGCCGCGTCGCGGCTGACTTCCCTCGCCTTGACCATGGTGGCCAGCGTCGCGAGGCTCTCGGGCGTCACGTTGCTGCTCGCCGGGTCGGCGTCGGAGCCGATCCGCTCGACGAGCTGCGGGATCCAGTTGGAAAGCTCCGCGGGCTCCAGACCGCCGTTCTTGTGGGACCCGTTCGCAGCGGCGAGGGCCCGCTCGAAGTAGTCGCCGAGCTCGGAACGGAAGGCGAACAGCCGGGCCGTGTCGGCGTGCAGGCCGAGATCGCGCTCGAACCGCACCGCGCGGTCTGCGGGCAGCTCAGCCGGCATGTCGGCGCGGGCCGCGCTCATCATCTCCTCGCCGACCACGATCGGGACCAGGTCGGGCTCGGGGAAGTAGCGGTAGTCGTGTGCCTCCTCCTTGGAGCGCAGCGGGGTCAGGCCGCCGCTCACCGGGTCGAAGTGCAAGGTTTCTTGCACGACCGCCTCCCCGTGCTCGACCAGCCGGCGCTGACGCTCGATCTCCGCCCGGACACCTCGCTCCAGGAACGCGAACGAGTTCATGTTCTTCAGCTCGGTCTTGGTACCGAGCTCGGTCGTGCCGGTCGGGCGGATCGAGACGTTGGCGTCGCAGCGCAGCGATCCCTGGGACATGTCGACGTCGGACACCCCGAGCTGGCGGAGCGTGGTGCGCAGCAGGATCAGCCACTCCCGCGCCTGCTCGGGCGACCGGATGTCCGGCTCGGTCACGATCTCCACCAGCGGCGTGCCACCGCGGTTGAAGTCGACCCAGCTTCGGTCAGAGCCGTGGATCCGGCCGCTCGCCCCGAGGTGGTTGAGCTTGGCGGCGTCCTCCTCGAGGTGTACGCGATGGATGCGTACTTCGCCCAGCCGGCCGCCGAGGCACAGCGGGACGTCGTACTGGGAGATCTGGTAGCCCTTGGGGAGGTCGGGATAGAAGTAGTTCTTGCGATGGAACAGCGAGCGCTCGGAGATCTCGCACCCCAGCGCAAGCCCGATCATGATCCCGAAGTGGATCGCCCGCTCGTTGACCACCGGGAGCGCCCCCGGCAGTCCCAGGCAGGTCGGACACGTGTGGATGTTCGGCGGGTCGCTGAAGGACAGCCGGCACCCGCAGAACATCTTCGTCCGCGTGCTCAACTGGACGTGAATCTCCAGGCCGATGACGGGCTCGTAGTCAGACACGGGCGGAACTCCCATCGAATCCGACCGCTCGCTCGAGGGCGTATGCGGCGTCGAGCAGGCGGCTCTCGTTGAACGCCGGCGCGGCCAGCTGGAAGCCGACCGGCAGTCCGTCGCTCAGGCCGGACGGGATCGAGATCGCCGGGATGCCGGCCAGCGACATCGGGACGGCGAGGAAGTCGTTGAGGTACATGGCCAGCGGGTCAGACAGCTTGGCCCCCAGCTCGAACGCGACGCACGGGCTGGTCGGGGTGACGATGAAGTCGAACTGCTCGAACGCGCTCCTGAAATCCTCGGCGATCTTGGTTCGCACCTTCTGCGCGGTCCCGTAGTACGCGTCGTAGTAGCCGCTCGACAGGGCGTAGGTGCCGAGCATGATCCGGCGCTTGACCTCGGGGCCGAACCCTACCTCGCGCGTGCGGCTGTACATCGTGACCAAGTCCTTGTCGCCGTCGACGCGCAGCCCGTAGCGGACGCCGTCAAAGCGCGCCAGGTTGGCGGACGCCTCGGCCGGCGCGATCAGGTAGTAGGCCGACAGCGCGTGCGGCGCGTGCGGCAGCCGGCACGGCTCGATCGACGCGCCCAGTCGCTCGGCCAGCTCAAGCGTCGCCTCGAAGTTGCTCCGCACGCCGGGCTCGATCCCGCCCTCGGCGCCGGTCAGATCCTCTGGCACGCCGAGGCGGATGCCCTTCAGGTCCTCGGCGCTGGGCAGCGCGATTTCGCCCGGAAACTCGAGCGAGGTCGAGTCGAGATGGTCGCGCCCGATCATGTGGCGCAGCATCAGCGCGGCGTCGGTGACGTCGCGCGTGAGCGGACCCGCCTGGTCAAGCGAGGAGGCAAACGCGATCATCCCGTAGCGCGAACACGCCCCGTAGGTCGGCTTCAGCCCCACGATCCCGCACAGCGAGGCCGGCTGGCGAATAGACCCGCCGGTGTCCGTGCCGATCGCCCACGGCGCCAGCCCGGCCGCCACCGCCGCCGCGCTCCCGCCCGAGGAACCGCCGGGAACCCGGCCGTGGTCCCAGGGGTTGAGTACCGGCCCGAATCCCGAGTTCTCGTTCGAGGAGCCCATCGCGAACTCGTCCTGGTTGGTCTTGCCCAGGAGCGGCGCCCCCGCCTCGTGCAGCTTGGAGACCACGGTCGCGGTGTACGGCGGGCGGTACCCCTCGAGGATCTTCGACCCCGACTGGCTCGGCACGCCCTCCGTGCAGAACAGGTCCTTAGCCGCGATCGGCACCCCGGCCAAGGGTGTGTCTGGCCGGCCGTTGCTCTCGGGGGCGGCATCGGCGACCCACGTGAACGCGTTCAGGTCGTCCGCGGCCGCGCGGGCCCGATAGGCCTCGAACAGCTCGGCGGCCGTGATCTCCCCCGCGCCGATCCGCTCCGCCGCCTGGGCCGCGGTCAGGTCGATCGGGTCGCTCACGCCGCGCCGGGACTCGGGACGCCGAATCCGTCGTGCAGCGGCTCGGGAGCCGCGGCCAAGATCACGTCGCGCGGCAAGGAGGGCGTGGGCTCGTCCGCGCGCAGGACATTCACGACGTCGATCACATGCGAGGTCGGCGGAACGCCCTCTAGATCGAGCTCGCGGATCTTTTCGATGTGGTCGAGCACCTTCGACAGCTCCCCGGCCATGCGCTCAACCTCCCCCTCGCCGAGGTCCAGGCGAGCGAGCCGGGCCACGTGGAGAACCTGTTCATGCTCGAGCATCGCCATTCATTCTAGGATCGCTCCCCGCCTCCGGGGCTTACCACCGGTATGTCGGCGGGGGCGTCTTGGCGCGCGATGCCCTCCTGGCGCAGCGACAGGAAGCCGCCGTAGGCCACGGCGATCGCGCTGAGCAGCCCCAGGTAGGCGGCGGCCTGTTCGTGGGCCGGCGCGTCGATCAGCACCCGGTAGATCAACGCGAGCGCGGTGATCAGCCCGAGCACGAGCACGATCACGCTCATCGCCGCGGGTACGGCCGGAGCGCGGCGGGTGGCCTGGGTGACGGCCAGGGCGAGCGCGCAGGCGATCGTGACCAGCACGAGCCAGCGCAGGTCGGTCAGTGCCTGCCATCCCGTCCGGGCCCGGCTGCCGTGTCCGTACCAGGCGCCGGCGAACAGGAACACGGCCAGCAGCACCGCGCCGGCCGCGGCGAGCAACTCGCCCCGCCGCAGGCGCGATGGGTTTACGCCCATCAAGCGGTCGAGCCGGGCTCGGGCGCCGGGTCGCGGGCCGGCGTCGCCGCCGGCTGAACCTGGCGAAACCGTCTGGTCGTGGCCACCAATGCGGCGACGAGCAGGAGGGCGAGCCAGAAGCCGAGGGCAAGCTCGCCGAAGCGCCCGATGTGAAACAGGAACTTCAGGGTGATGAGCCCGGCCGCCACGCACGCGAGAACGTACCGCGTCGTCTCACGGTCGGAGGCGATCGACGGCACGTGGGTCTCTGGCGAGAGCCGCTCGAAGCCGAGGTCGGCCACCAGGAACGCACACGAGAGGAGCGCCAGGACGCCGAGGAACGCGTCCGGCGCGTCGACCGCGGTGGCCGAGCCACCGATCGCGAGCGTGCCCGATCCGATACTGATCGTCGCTCCGAACGAGAACCACGGCAGCACGAGCAGATCGAGGATCAGCAGGACCGCGAGCGTGCCGAGCACCCAATCCTCACGGGACAACCGTTCGAGGTGCAGTCGACGGATCTGGTTCTCCACGGTTACTGGTTCGCGGTCGGCGGTCCTGCTCCTGCTCGCAGCCGTTCAGCGGCTCCCGAGCGAGCTACTCAAGCCCGACGGCCAGCTGGGCCGCGGTGACCGTGTTGCGCATCAGCATCGCGATCGTCATCGGCCCCACGCCACCGGGGACCGGCGTGATGAACCCGGCTTTTTCCGCCACGGCCGCGAACTGCACGTCACCCTTGAGGCCGTCATCCGTGCGGTTGATCCCCACGTCGATCACGGCCGCGCCCGGCTTGACGAAGTCAGGACCGATCATCTCGGCCCGGCCGATCGCGGCGATCAAGACGTCGGCGCGCGAGCACACCCCGGGTAGGTCGCGAGTGCGCGAGTGGCACATCGTCACGGTGGCGTTGCGGTGCAGGAGCAGGAACGCCACCGGCTTACCGACCAGGTCCGAGCGCCCCACCACCACGGCCTCGGCCCCCTCGAGCGCCACCGAGTAGCTGTCGAGCAGCTCGATCACGCCGAGCGGAGTGCACGGCCGCAGTCCGGGCGCGCCCTGCATGAGGCGGCCGGCGCTGACCTGGGTCAGGCCGTCCACGTCCTTGTTGGCCTCGATCAGCGCGGTCAGCTCCTTGCCGTTCAACCCCTCCGGAACGGGCAGCTGGAGCAGGATCCCGCTCACCTCGGGGTTGCCGTTGCAATCCTCGATCACCGCCGCGACCTGGTCCTGGGTCGCGCCGGCCGGAAGATGTTGGTGGAAGTCGACGATCCCGGCTTGCGCACACGCCTTGCGCTTGTTCGCCACGTAGACCGCCGAGGCGGGGTCGTCGCCGACCAGGATCGTGGCCAGCCCGGGCGCTCGCCCGGTGCGCTCGCGGAACGACGCGACGTCCCGCGCCACGTCAGCGCGGACGCGGACGGCCACTTCCTTGCCGTCGATGATCGTGGCGCTCATGTCGGGGCGGGACCCTACCGCCTCGTGATCGGCGCCAGGTCCGCGACCATCTTGCGCTCCGAGCCATCACGGCTGAAGCGAATCACCACGATGCCGCCCGGCTCAAGTCCCGTCACCACGCCTTCGCCGAACTTGGGGTGCGAGACGTCCTCACCGAGGCGAAACGCCGGGCCCGCCTGCGCTGCGGGCTGGTCCCACGCTTGCCCACCGTCACCTTGACCGCCACCGCCGCCACCGGACCACGACGTGGCCCGGGCGCGGATTCCCGCCAGCCCCCGGGGCTGCTGCTGCTCGCGGTCGGTCAGTTCGGCGGGGATCTCGGAGATGAAGCGGCTGGGCGCGCCGAAGCTGCGGGCGCCGAACACGTTGCGCGTGCGAGCGTAGGTCAGGTACAGGTCCCGCTGCGCGCGTGTGATCCCGACGTAGCAGAGCCGGCGCTCCTCCTCCAGGCCGCCCTCGTCGAGCGCGCGCGAGTGTGGGAACACCCCCTCCTCGAGGCCGATCATGAAGACGATCGGGTACTCGAGGCCCTTGGCGTTGTGCAGCGTCATCAGGGTCACCAGGCCGTTATCGTCGCTGCGGTCGTCGGAGTCCGAGAGCAACGCGATCTGCTGGAGGAAGTCGGGCAGCGAGGGCTCGCGCTCGGGCTCGGCCGCGGTCAGCGCGTCGTACTCGGCCGCGACGTTGATCAGCTCGTCGAGGTTCTCGATCCGGCCCTGGGCCTCGATCGTTCGCTCGGCTTCGAGCGCCTCGAGATACCCGGTCTCCTGGAGAACCTCCTTGAGCAGCTGCGCGACCGACGGACTGGCCTGGAGCCGTTCACGCAACACGTGCATGGTGGCCATGAACCGTTTGAATGCCTTGATCGCCGCCGCGCCTAGACCGGGCACGTGCTCGGCCTCAGAGGCGGCATCCCAGATCGACGTGCCGGTCGTGTTGGTGTAGGAGAGCACCCGAGACATCGAGGTCGAACCGATCCCGCGCTTGGGCGAGTTGACGATCCGGGTGAACGCGCCGGCGTCCTGCTCGTTGACCAGCGCCACCAGGTAGGCGATCGCGTCCTTGATCTCGGCCCGGTCGTAGAACTTCGTTCCCCCGATCACCTGGTAGGGGACGTCCGCCCGCACCAGCGTGTCCTGGAGCACGCGCGACTGGGCGTTGGTCCGGTAGAAGACCGCGACCTCCGCCCGCGAGATGCCCTCGTCGAGCAGTCGCTGGACCTCCCCGGTCACGTACCGCGCCTCGGCGTGCTCGTCCTCGAGCTCGCGCACCTTGATCGGGTCGCCCTGGCCCAGCTCGGTCCACAGCGACTTTGGCTTCTGGCCGCGGTTGTTGCGGATCACCGCGTTGGCGGCGTCGAGGATCGTCTGCGTCGAGCGGTAGTTCTGCTCGAGCTTGATCACGTGCGCGTCCGGGAACGTGTCCTCGAACTCGAGGATGTTGCGGATGTCCGCCCCGCGGAAGCCGTAGATCGAGTTGTGGGTGACGATCCCGTTGGCGATGAAGTTGTGCGCCGGCTCGACGTCCAGGTCGTAGACCGGCACTTGCAGGCCGACTCGCGCCACCGACTCGACCACGTCGTAGCCGCCGTGCTCGTCGAACATCAGCATCCCGGGGGCGACGAACGCCGCCGGCGTGAACGGCAGCGCGCCACCGCTGTCGCCCAGGGCGGCGCATGGCCAGGCCCTGTCGTCCATGCAGAACGTGCCAAACCGCCCGCCTCCGTCCCCGTCTGGCGACGTAAGCATGCTCACCATGCTTATGTCGCCAAGGGGGTGGCGGGGCGCCGGCTTTGTCGCCTTTTGCAGGGTTGCGGCGACCGTCGAGAGGACATCTGTACCCGCAACCGCCGGCGCCACCGCGCGGTATCCCGCGAAGTGCGTGTGCTCCGGCGTGCTCACCAGCCGCCGGCCCGAGCGCAGCGTGATCGCCACGCCCTCGGCCGCCCGCGATCGATGCACGCGCACGACCCGCGCCGGCGCGAACACGCCGGCGCCGCACGCGGACAAGACGAAATCCCCAACCCGAACGTCCTCGATTGGTAGCCGTGACCCGTCGGCCATCGTCACGGGTGTGCCCGCCACCAGACACTGGGCGTCGTCCCCCACGACCATCAAATTGCGGCGCTCCTCCGCGAGCAGCTGGAGCCAGCGGTACTGGGCGTGGTTGGTGTCCTGGTACTCGTCGACGAGCACGTGACGGAAGGTCCCGGCGTACTGGTCACGCACCTCCTGGAAGAGCTGAAGCACGTTGACCGCGTTGACCAGCAGGTCGTCGAAGTCCATCGCGTTCATGCGGTGCAGCTCGCGCTCGTAGGACCGAAACGCATCCGCCACCGTCTGCTCGAAGAACGACCCGACCATCCGCCCATAGGCGTCGGCGTCACGCAGCCGGTTCTTGGCATCCGAGATCTGACTCTGGATCGAGGCCGGCGTGAACCGTTTGGGGTCGATCCCGAGCTCGTCCAGGCAGCGCTTGACCAGCCGGCGCGAGTCGGCCTGGTCGTAGATCGTGAACTGCCGCGTGTACCCGAGCTTGTCGGCGTGGGCCCGGAGCATGCGCGCGCACGCGGAGTGGAAGGTCATCACCCACATCGCCCGCACCCGCCGGCCGACGAGCAGCTCGGCGCGGTCGCGCATCTCCCCCGCCGCCTTGTTGGTGAACGTGATCGCGAGGATCTCGTTAGGCTTGGCCAGGTCGGTGGCCACCAGGTAGGCGATCCGGTGGGTCAGGACTCGGGTCTTGCCCGAGCCGGCTCCGGCCAGGATCAGCAGGGGTCCCTCACCGTAGGTGACGGCCTCGCGCTGGGGCTCGTTCAGCCCGGCGAGGAGGGTATCCAGCTCGGTTGCGGTGCCTGCCATGACAGTCTTCAACGGTAGCGACGGCAGTGGTCGTCGCCCAAGGCGCCGCCGTCAGGCGCCGCCGACCATTCTCAAGTCTCAAGTCTGCAGTCTGCAACCAATCGACTCGTGAGCGATCTGCTCAACCAGCTCAGGTCCTCCTGCGCGCTCGTCGCCGAGCGGGCCGAGCACGTGCACGTGGAGCGCGATCGGATCCCGGCCTACATGGGCACGCTGCCGATCGATCTACCCGAGGGCGACCCGGATCCCGAGGCCCACCTGACCGAGGGCACCCGCGAGGAGCTGGCCGCGTTCTGGCTCACGCTCGACGCGATCAACTTCGGCTCGGGCTGGTTTCCCAGTCTGCGCAAACGCGCCGGCCGGTCGGGCTACTACACGATCGCCACCGCGCTGCGCGACCGGTTCGCCGCTCACGGGCCGTGGGCCGCGTCGGAGCTGGCCCGGATCGGCCCCGCCGAGGTCGCCGCCGCCCTCGGTCAGGACCCCGACCACGAGCTGATGGCGCTGTTCGCTCGCTCGCTGGGCGACCTGGGTCGGCACGTCGCGGCCTATCACGCTGGGCAGTTCGCCGGCGTCGTCGACGCCGCCGGCAGCTCGGCCGTGGCGCTCGTCGAGCGGCTGAGCGGCTGGCCGTCGTTCGCCGACACCTCGCGCTACGACGGCGTGATGATCCCGTTCCTCAAGCGCGCGCAGATTGCCGCCGCCGATCTGGCCCGAGCCGGCGTGGCCGCCTTCCGCGACCTCGACCAGCTCACGATGTTCGCCGACAACCTCGTCCCCCACGTCCTGCGCCTGGACGGCTTACTGACCTACGATCCCGCGCTGCTCGAGCGGATCGAGGGCGGCGAGCTGATCGAGCACGGCTCGCCCGAGGAGATCGAGCTCAGGGCCTGCGCGCTGCACACGGTGACGCTGCTCGCGGCCGAGCGTCGCGGTGCGATCGAGGCCGAGATCGACTATCTGCTCTGGCACCGCGGGCAGGAGGCGCGCTATAAGGATCAGCCGCGCCACCGCTCACGCTGCACCGCGTACTGAACTACTGGTCGAGCGCCTCCAACCGCGCCCGGGCGATCGCTTCGGCGCCGGCATCGCCCACGAGCAGGTCGGCGCGAATCGTCCAGCTGCCTAGCAGATTGACCGCCGGGAAGCGCCCGGTGCTCGCGAGCACGGGATCGAGCGCGATCACCGTCGTCTCGCCCCCGAGCGGTTCCGACGCGGTGGCGATCACGGTCAGGGACCCACCGCCGGCGATGTTGCGCGCCGACGCGAGCAGCTTGCGCGCGGCGTGCGGCTGGAGCCCGGTCAGCGTGTCGATCAGCACCACGGCATGCGACCCCCGGGACGCCAGACGGCGGGCCTGGTCGACGACGCGCTCGACCGTCTGCGCCTGAGAGTCGGCGGAGGCGGCGAAGCTGACCGCGGCGGCCGGCGCCACCGGGCCCTCCTGCCAATCCGAGATCTCCTCGGGGCGCACCCCGGCGAGCACGAGCGACACTTGGACGTCCTCGTGGGCCGCGAGGGTCGCGACCAGCCGCTTGAGCGCCTCGGTCTTGCCGGCGCGGGCGGGGCCGACGATCGTCACCCGTGAGCCCTGGCCGAACGGGGTCAGCCACTCGATCGCCTTGATTGTCGGGTCCTCAGAGCCGAGCCGGAAGCGCTCGCTCGGGAAGGCCGCCGGCAGGTCGTCGAAGCGCGTGCTGTCCGCGACCTCGTCGGCGGGACGGCCGTTGATCGTGTCGATCCGGATCAGCGAGGCGAAGCGCTCGGAGCGCCGGGGCGGACGTCGCGGCCCGGCGATCCGGTCGCCGGGCACGAGCTCGCAGCGCTTGACCTGCGCCGCCGAGACGTAAACGTCGTCCTCGGAGGGCTCGGGCGGGTTGACGCGCAGGAAGCCCGAGCCGTTCGGCAGCAGCTCGACCTCGCCCTCGACGAGCTCCTCCTCCGCCGGCTCCTTCGCCGCGCGGCGACGGCCGGCCGCGGGCTCGGCAGCCTCTTCGCTGTCCTCGGCTCCCTCTGAGGCCGGCTCCTCCTCCTCAGGCTCCGCCTGCGCGTCAGCGTCGCCGTTCTCCTCATCCCGTGCGCCGGCCCGGCCGCGGCCACCGCGCCGTCCCCGCCGCCGACGGGCGGCGGGTCGGTCCTCCTCGCCGGCTCCCTCGCCGTCGCCCCCGGACTCCGCGTCGGCGCTCGGTTCCGCGTCGGCGCTCGGTTCCGCGTCGGCGCCGGGCTCGTCGGTCGCCGGGGCTCCCCCCTGGCGAGCCAGGATCGCGTCGATCAGATCGGCTTTGCGCAGGCGCCGGTAACCGTCGATCGAGAGCTCCGAGGCCAGAGCGTGAAGGTCGGCGAGCGGGCTGGCGGCCAGGGCGTCGCGGTCCAGAATCGACATACGGGTGCCTCCTTGTGGCGGGGTTGGATCGGTGAGCTCCGGTCGCGTTGTGCCAGCGACCGGCGATTCATGAAACACGCAATCTAGCGCCACGCCCGGGCCAAGCGCCCTGCTCCAGCGCTGGGTCATATTTCCGCACTCGCCCCGCCGCCCGCGGTGAATGCGGATCCACCGCCAAATACGGCTCAAATTCCCGCACTCGGCGATCGCCACTCGTCGAGTTCGGGGTTATGACCCAGCCGCTGTGGCTGCGCGTGTTCTTGCGGTGGGGTCCCGAGCGCCGACGGGTGGGGTCTCGGGCGCCGACGGGTGGGGTCTCAGGCGCCCCGCCCGGTGGGGTCTCAGGCGCCCCGCCCGGTGGGGTCTCAGGCGCCCCGCCCGGTGGGGTCTCAGGCGCCAGACGCTGCGGGATCGACAGCCTGTTCGCGGCGGAGCTCCGTCGCCAGCATCAGCCCGGATTCGACGAGCGCATCCCCGGCCAGAATGGCGCGGACGGCGAGGAAGTCGGCCACGTCGGCGACGTCGTGGACGCGTAGCACGTGCACGCCGGCGTCGACGCCATGGCCGATCGCGGCGAGCGTTCCCGCCAGTCGCCCGCGCGGCGGGCGCCGGGTGATCGCCCCGATGAAGTCCTTGCGCGAGACGGCCAGCAGCACCGGGCGCCCGAGCGCGCGCAGCGCAGGCAGCGCGCGCAGCACCTCGACGGTCTGGGCCGGCGTCTTGCCGAAGTCGGGGCCGGGATCGAGCAGTAACTGCTCGAACTCCATGCCTCGCGCGAGGGCCAGCTCGATCCGCTTGTGCAGGAAGGCCTCGACGTCGCCCACCACGCGCCCGTCGAGCGCCGGATCCAGGAGCTTCTCCTTCGGCCGCGCGCGCGTGTGCATGATCACCAGGCCGGCGCCGGTCTGCGCGCACACCTCCGCCAGCCCTGGATCCCGCAACCCACTGACGTCGTTGACGATCGCCGCGCCGGCGGCGATCGCCGCGCGCGCCACCGCGGGCTTGTAGGTGTCGACCGAGACGAGCGCCCCGAGCTCGCCCGCGACGCGCTCGATCAGCGGCACGACGCGTTCGATCTCGATCTCTGGCTTGACCGGCGGCTGGGTCGTCACCCCGGACTCGCCGCCGATGTCGATCAGGTCGGCGCCGGCGTCAAGCAGCGTCTGGGCAAGCGCCAACCGATCCTCGAGGGTCGGGTGCAGTCCGCCGTCCGAGAACGAGTCCGGCGTCGCGTTGACGATCCCCATCAGCCACGGCCGACCCGCGCGCTCGCCCAGCTCGAACGTGCCGTTAGCCGTCCTTAGCCGCAGCCTCGGCGCGATCACCGCATCCATGGCCCGGAGGTTATCCGGGTGCTAAGGCGCCGCCGACAAAGCCGAGAGTTCTAGCCCTTGTGGTGCGCCGGATCCGCCACGCCGTCCTGTCGGCGCTTCTCGACGATGTCCTGGATCCGCCGCAACGTGTCCTCGGACATTCGCCGGATCTCCCAATGCGTCAGCTTCATCACGCGCATCGGCGAGGTGGCGATCACGTCCGCGTTGCGCGGCTCGTGCTCGAGCAGACCCATCTCGCCGATCAGGTCGCCCGCCTTGAGCGATGCGATCTTGGTCCCGTCCTGGATCACGTCGGCGGTGCCCTCCTGGATCCCGATCAGCTCGGTCGAGTAGTCGCCCTGCTTCATCAGGATCTGCCCGTCGGCCACGCTCGTCTCGGTGGCGAACGCGGCCAGCCGCTTCGCCTCCTCGTCGGAGAGGTGGGAAAAGATCGGAATCTCTTTCAGGCGATTCGGGTCCATCGGTCCTCGCTTCTACCCGCAGGCAAAACCCAGATAACGTCGAGGGCGGCTTAGCTAGAGCGCCTGCACTTCGGATGTGATGTCGCTCACAGACTGTTTGGCGTCGCCGAACAGCATCGCGGTCTTGGGGTCGTAGAACAGTGGGTTGTCGATGCCGGCGAACCCGCTGGCCATCGAGCGCTTGAGGACGATCACCGCGCCCGATTCGTTGACCTCGAGGATCGGCATGCCGTAGATCGGCGAGCCGGGCTCGTTCTTGGCTGCCGGGTTGGTCACGTCGTTGGCGCCGATCACCAAGGTGACGTCGGTGCGCGGGAACTCGGGGTTGATCTCGTCCATCTCGCGCAGCAGGTCGTACGGGACGTCGGCCTCGGCCAGCAGCACGTTCATGTGGCCCGGCATCCGGCCGGCGACGGGATGGATCGCGAACTTGACCGTGACCCCCTTTTTCTCGAGCGCCTTCTCGAGCTCGCGCACGGCATGCTGGGCCTGCGCCACCGCCATCCCATACCCGGGCGCGATCACGACCTGCCGCGCGTAGGAAAGCTGAATCGCCACGTCCTGGGCCGAGGTCGAGCGGACCGGACCGCGGTCTTCGTCCCCGCCGCCGGCCGGCGCCGCGATCGCGCCGCCAAATCCGCCGGCCACGATCGCGGGGACCGAGCGGTTCATCGCCTTGGCCATCAGGTTGGTCAGGATCGTTCCCGACGCGCCCACGATCATCCCGGCCACGATCAGCGCCGTGTTGTTCAGCGCGACGCCGGTGGCCGCAGCCGACAGGCCCGTGAACGCGTTCAGCAGCGAGATCACGACCGGCATGTCCGCCCCGCCGATCGGGAGCACGACCATGTTCCCCAGGAGCGCGGCCGCGAGCAGGATCCCGAGGATGAACAGCGCTTGGGAGTGCGTGCCCGCCGCGAGCACGACCGCTGAGGCCACGCAGATCGTGAACAGCACACCGTTGACGAACGACTGGCCGGGCAGCTTGATCGGACGACCGGGCAGGATCTCCTGGAGCTTGCCAAACGCGATGTTCGAGCCCCAGAACGAGACCGACCCGACGATCGCCGCGAACAGCGACGGGATCTCGATCCTCAGTTCGAACGTCCCGCCGAAGTGGTGGCGGTACTCGATCCACGCGATGATCGCCACCGCGCCGCCGCCGACGCCGTTGAACAGCGCGACCATCTGCGGGATCGCGGTCATGCGCACGTTGCGCGCGGCCGGCACCCCGACCGCGACCCCGATCACGATCCCGAGAGCCATCAGCCACGGCGTGCTCGACCCGCTCAACACGTGCGGCGTGAGCAGCGTGGCGATGATCGCGATCGCCATCCCGACGGCGGCGATCTTGTTCCCGCGCACCGCGGTGCGCGGGCCGGTCAGCCCACTCATCCCGTAGATGAACAACGAAAACGCGACGATGTAACAGGCATCGATGAAGTTCGACGACTGCAGGAAGATCGTGCCGAGGATCACGGGCCTTCGATCTCCTTCCCGGCGTCGCCCCCGGAAGGCAGGTCGGGCTTGCGCTTGAACATCCCGAGCATCCGGTCGGTGACCAGGAAGCCACCGACGATGTTGATCGTCCCGAATGCGATCGCGATCACCAGCAACCCGTGCTCGAGCACGCCATGCGCCTCGTGCATGAGCAGCAGGCCGCCCAGCAGCACGATCCCGTGGATCGCGTTCGTGCCCGACATCAGCGGCGTGTGCAGCGTGTTCGGCACCTTCGAGATCACCTCGAAGCCGACGAAGGCAGCCAGCACGAGAATCGCGATATCGGTGATCACGCTCATAGCGATCCTCCGTTCACGAACTGGCGGCCGGCGTCGCCTCGGCGGCCTTCTTCGCCGCCTCGTGGACGATCTCGCCGTCGCGCGTGATACACGCGCCGGCGATGACCTCGTCGTCGAAGTCCAACGACAGCTCGCCCTCCTCAGAGATCATCAGCCCGAGCAGGGACTCGATGTTGCGCGCGTACAGCTGCGAGGCGTGCTCGGCCATCGTGCTCGGGACGTTCAGCGGCCCGAGGATCTTCACGTCGTGCCGCACCACGGTCTGGCCCGCCTCGGTCAGCTCGCAGTTCCCCCCCGTCTCGGCCGCCAGGTCCACGATCACCGAGCCCGGCTTCATCAACCTCACCGCCTCCTCAGTAACCAGAATCGGCGCGCGCCGGCCCGGCACCGCAGCCGTGGTGATCACCACGTCGACCTTGCCGATCGCCTCGGCCATCAACTCCTGCTGACGCTGCTGCTGCTCCGACGTGAGCTCCTTGGCATAACCACCCGCCCCCTCCAGATCACCACCGAGATCGAACTCCAAAAAATGCGCGCCCAGCGACTCGACCTGCTCCTTGACCGCCGCCCGCACGTCGAAGCCCTGCACCACCGCACCCAAACGCCGCGCCGTCGCGATCGCCTGAAGCCCCGCCACCCCGGCACCCAACACCAGCACCGTGGCGGGACGGATCGTGCCCGCCGCCGTCATCAACATCGGGAAGAACCGCCCGATCTCCGTCGCCGCGATCAACACCGACTTATAACCACCAATATTCGCCTGACTCGACAAAGCATCCATCGACTGCGCCCGGCTGATCCGCGGAATCGCCTCCATCGCGAAACTCGTGACGCCGGTCTGGGCGATCGAGCGGATCGCCTCCCCGGCGGTCAGCGGCTGGAGGAACCCGATCAGGACGCCGTCGGAGCTAAGGCGCCCGATCTCGTCCGCAGACGGCAACGCCACCTTCACGACGACGTCGGCCTCGTACGGGCCGGTGGGGTCCTCGACCATCCGCGCGCCCGCCTCCTCGTACTGCGCGTCGGGGATCAGCGCGCCGGCGCCCGCGCCCCGCTCCACGACCACCTCGAGCCCACGCTCGCCGCCGGCGAGCTTGCGCACGACCTCCGGGACGAGCGCCACCCGGTGCTCACCGTCCGCGGTCTCCTTGGGGACTCCGATCCGCATTTGGGACGCGGGAGGGTATCGGCTTTGAATTTGAACGGCGGCGGCTTCGCCGGCGCCTCAGCCCTGACCGAGCGGCGCTAGCGTCAGCGCGGTGAGGATCCCGGCGTAGGTAATGAGCCGGTCGACGGCCCGTGTCGCGGGCGTGCGCACGCTAACACGCCGAGCCGGGACCGACGGCACGTGACCTGTGCGATGACTCACAGTGACTTTCGGCGACGCGCGCCGACGCGTCGCGCGGGCGGCTGCATGGTTGACCGGCGCGGCAGGCGAGAGTGGCACCGGAGCGAGCGGGAGCGGCTTGCCCTCCAACGCCATCAGCGCCTCACCAGTCACCCACGTCGGCGTCTCATCCATCCCGCGCGAGTAGCGAACGTGGCCGTCACCGGCGACCAGCGAGCGCAAGTAGTCAATCGGCGACGGCGAGCCGCGGCGGTGCAGCGACCCGGGGTCGACGCCGGCCGCGATCAGACCCTGAACCGCGAACGCCGTCGACTGCGCGTTTGACCCCGATCCGGGCTGGCTCGGGAACCCGCCGTCTGAGTCCTGCTGGGCACGGATGTACCGGACCGCGCGGGACCGAGCGCGCGACGCGCCCGCCGCGCCGTCACCGGCCAACGCCTCGAGCGCGGCGCCCGTGTCGTCGACGTCACTCGACCCTCCGCGCGTCGCGTAGTTGAACCCGCCGTCGGAGTCCTCCTGGCGTACCAGCCAGGCCAGGCTGTCTCCGGGCAGCGCGACGTCGGCCGCTCGCAGCGCCAGGATCGCGAACGCGGTCAGGTTGGTTTGATCGGACACCGACCCGTTGCGGCCGACATCGGCCTCGAGCGCGCTCACCAGGTTGCGCCCACCGAAGCTCTCGGCCGAGAGGCCCGCCGCGCGGACGACGAGGATCGTGCGCTCGATCGATCCGGGGTCGGTGTTCGCGGCGAGGCCGGACTCGATGTAGTCGATCACGCTGTGACCGTCGCGCTGGATCTCCTGCGGGTTCTCGCCGGTGGCGGCCAGCCCGAGCGCGGCCCAGCCGGCGTACAGCTGATCTGAGGACTGACCCAGCGCCGAGCCGAAGCCGCCGTCGGAATTCTGGGCGCTCAGCAGGTAGCCCGCCGGTGTCTCGGCCGCGCGGGCGACGGCGGGACCCGCCCCGACCAAGCCTGGCTGGCCGGCCAGCCAGCCCACGACGGAGACGACGACCAGGACGAGCACGACGGGCTGCCACGTCACCTGGAGCCGCATCGTGAACCGGCTGAGTGACCGGATCAGCGCCGGCCCCAGCGCCAGTGCAAACACCAGGCACCCGGCGGCGTGAATGCAGTCGAACCCGATCCCCTTGCCCACGTAGACCCCGAGCGCACCGAGGCTGTGGTCGCTGTAGGTGACCCAGTCCCCGAAGTCCTGGAGCGCGGTGAACCCGAACCCGACCACGGTGCACACGATCGCGAGTGGCCACCGGCCGATGGTCCGCCGGCGACCGATCACGAGCGCCAGCCCGGCCCCGATCAGTCCGGTGACGCCCCACCCGGCCATCTGCCAGGGCGTCCAGGGGCCCTGCCCGAAGAAGAAGTTCGAGGCGAGCGCGGACAGTGCTCCGACGGCGAACCCGGGGCCGCCGCCGAGCGCATAACCGGACACGAGCACGATGTCGGTCGTCGGCTTGACGTTGGGGAACGCGGCGAAGGCGATCCGGCCGAGGGCCCCGAAGGCGGCGAGCGTCCCCACCAGCGCGACGATCCGCGCATCGGGCCGCGTGCGCTCATACCAGGCGAAGCCGAGGGCGAGTGCCACCGCGAGGACCCCGAACGCGCCGAGCTGCCAGGTCACGCTCCGACCTCGCTCCCGCTCACCAGCGATCCCGACACGAGCGCGACCCCGTCCTGGGGGCGCAGCACCCCGCCGGCGCCACCGAGGATGCGCGCCGTCTCGGTGGCGAAGTAGGTGCCGCCGGCGAGCACCTCGCTCGGCAACCCGTCGGCAATCGGAGCGCCGTCGGCCAGCAGGATCACCCGCTGGGCGAACGCGGCGACGAACTCCGGGTCGTGGGTCGCGACGAGCACGGCGGCATCGAGCTCGCACAGGAGCGCGGCGAGCTCGTCCTTGCGCCGGCGGTCCATGCCGCGCGTCGGCTCGTCGAGGCACACGACGGCAGCTTTTTGATTGAGATCCCCGCCCACCCCGTCGAGCACGATCGCCAGGGCCAGGCGCTGCTTCTCCCCGCCCGACAGGTCGCGGGGATGGCGCCGGGCGTAGGCGGCGTCGCCGAGCCCGACGGTGGCCAGCGCCGCGGGCGATGCCTCGAGCTCAACCCGGTCGTGGATCAGGTAATCGGTGGGGTTCTGGAGCAGCAGCGCGACCCGGCCGGTGCTGCGCACCTTGCCCCGGGTGGGACGCATCAGGCCGGCGGCGTGACGCAGCAGCGTCGACTTGCCGGCGCCGTTGCGTCCCATCAGCGCGACTCGCTCACCGGCGCGGACCGACACCGAGACGCTGCGGAGAATGGTCGGTCCCCGGTCGACCTCGTACCAGACCCGATCGAGCTCGAGCGCGCTGTCGTCGGCGCGCCGCCTTCGCCCCGGGCCCCGCGTCTCGGGGGCGCCGGTATCGGACCTGCTCACCGCGCGGTCTGGGAGCAGACCGGCTGCCCGCAGCGCGGAACGGCCGGCCTTGACCCCGGCCACCGGAGCGAGCCCGAGCCCCGACAGCAGGTGCGCGCCGGGGGTCGCGAGCTCCGGTGCGGCGACCGAGGCCCAGTCGAGGAACTCGCCGGGGGTTCCGTCGCACGCCACCCGGCCGCCGCGCATTCCGATCGCCCGATCGGCGAACGGCAGGCAGCGCTCGAGTCGGTGCTCGGCGAGCACGATCGCCGTATCGAAATCCTCGCCCAGCCGCCGCAGCAGCGTGATCAACTCGTCTCCGGCCACCGGGTCGAGCTGCGAAGTCGGCTCATCGAGCACGATCAGGCGGGGCTGGCCGACGAGCGCGGCCCCGAGCGCGACACGCTGAAGCTCGCCGCCGGACAGCTCCGAGGTGAGGCGCTCGAGCAGGTGCCCGATGCCGAGGGCCAGAGCCACCTCCTCCACGCCTCGCGCCACGGCCGGGCCCGGCTCGCTCCGGTTCTCGAGCGGGAGCGCGAGCTCGGCCCGCACCGTGCCCATGACGACCTGGGTCTCGGGATCCTGGAACAGCGTCCCAACGGCACCGGCCAGGTCACCGGGGCCGTGCTCGCGCGTGTCCATTCCCGCCACGATCGCCCGCCCGGCGAACTCGCCTCCGTGGAAGTGCGGAACGAGCCCGTTGGCGACCCGCAGCAGCGTCGACTTGCCCGATCCCGAGGCGCCGGCCAGCACGACGAGCTCGCCGGGCCCGATCTCGACCGAGACGTCCTCGAGCGCCGGCGCCGCGGCGCCGGGATATGAGTAGGTGACGTGTTCGAGGGAGAGGACCGTCATTCGATCCCCTTCCGATCGGCGAACGGAAGCAGCGCGCAGGCGAGCAGGGCCGCCGCGAGCAACGCGCCGCCCACGCCGACCGGCGCGTGCAACGCAGGATCCGACGAGAAGCGGGCCCACCCGACCAGGCGCCCGCCGATCGCGAGCACGGGAATCCCCACGCCGGCCGCTGCGAAGGCCAGGTCGTGGCGCGAGTACGGCCGTTGCCGCTCCCACCCGCGCCGGGGACGCTGCGCGGCGGCGTATCCACGCACCTCGAGCGCCGCGGCCACGTCGAGCGCGCGATCGAGCACGCCGCTGGTCGCCGCACGCATGAGCGCGGCCCGCGAGGGCGGCCGTCCCGGCCGGCAGCGCTGCGCGTCCGCCAGCCGCCGCGCGTCGCGTGCGAGCACCGGGACCATGCGCGTGGCGAGCGTCGCCGTGAGCGCGGAGTGAAACGAGAAGCGCCGGAACAGCCGCAGCACCTCATCGGGGTCGACCGCGGCCGTGTACAGGGCTCCGCACAGGATCAGCTCGACCGCGCGCAGCCCGAGCACGGCGCCGGCGACCGTCGCCTCGAGCGTGACGTCCACCTGACCGAACACGGGCCAGTTGCCCAGGCGGGCGATCACAGTCAGCCCGTCGCGGACGACAATCGCGTTGACGACCATCACGAGCAGTCCGAGCGGCAGTGCGAACAGCGCCGCCCGGCGAATCTGGGGCCAGACTCCGGCCCCTACGGCCGCGCCCACGAGCGCCAACGCGACCGCTGCGAGCGCGAGCGGGGCCGAAAGCACGAGCGCGGCGATCGCCAGACCGGCGCAGTAGGCGCACGTCGCACCGGCCCGCGCGGCGTGCATCGGGCTGGCGCGGCGGCGGTAGATCACGACGACGGCTCGAGCGGCACGGGAAGCACGGTCTGACCCTGCACTGCCACCGCGAAGTGGTAATCCAGCCGCGCCGGCGTCAGCGCCGCGGCGGCCGCAGACACCCCCGCAGCGTCGGTCCCGGTGACGATCCACACCGGTGCCGTGGAGCTGTTGCCGATGGCCGCGACCAGCCCGGCAGCGCCACCGAGCGTGCGGGCCACCTGCGCGTGCGGGTTGAGCAGTTCAAGGGCGCTGCCGTTGGTGCCCGCGAACCGGGCGTAGATCCCGCTCGAGTCCGGGCCGTGCTCGATCTCGGACGCGTCGAACTGACCCTGAATGTCCCGCCACGTCCCCACGACCACGGCCAGCGAGTCGGTCCCCGAGCCTCCCGCACCGAGCGCCTGGCTCGCCACCTTCACCCCGATTGCGTCCAGCTGCGAGGTCACCTTCTGACACGCCGCGGTGGTGTCCGAGGCGCATTCGAGCGTCGTGGGGTAGCGGCGACCATCGATCCCGTGCACGAACGGCTCGGGATATGAGCCGACGACCGCGGGGATCGAATCGGTCGCGCTCCAGTCGTGTAGATCCCACCAGATCCGGTCTCCCTTGTGCACGCTGGTACCGGCCGCGCCGAGCGGTGCCTCGATCCCGTTCACGTAGTAGAACCAGTCGCGCCGGTCGGAGGTGCCGCTGAACCCGTCGATCGACTCGACGAACCCGCCGCCGTACCGGGTGGTGATCCGGAACGAGCGCTCGAGCATGCGCATCACCGTCTGGGAGCCGGACACCTGACGCTCGGTCACCGAGCCGACCGGGACCGACCCGAAGTCACGGGTGACGGTCAGCGCGACGTCCGAGGTGCCCTTGCCGGCACCCAGGCCGCACCCGGCGAGCGCGAACGCGACCGCGATCGCACTCGCCAGGGCTGCAACCTTCAGGGCCATCGAGCGGCAGTCGCGGCGGCGGCTAGCCCTTCGCGACCTTGAACAGGAGCTTCTCGCCGGCCTTGAGCTTCACCGCGCAAACGCCCACGCTCGCGGCCTTGCCGTTCACGTAGAACGCCCAGTAGTCACTTCCCTTCGGCTTCACGCCGTCGATCGAGGTCACGAGGAGGTCGCCGTACTCCGAGTAGTACTTCCCGACCCACTTGCCGTGTGTGGCGGCATCGAGAGCGCCCAACGCGCTGCTGCCGGAGCATTTGCCCTTCGGCGTCCGGTCCTTGGTGATCCAGCCTTTCTCGCCGTGTACGGTCGCGTCGGTGAGCGTTTTGGTCCCGTTCTTGACCTGCACGGTCACCGATGGACCCGACGTTGCGGCGAGCGCTACGCCCGAGCCGGCGACGGCCATGACGATCGCTCCAATCAGAGCGACAACGGTCTTGCGATGCACTGAGGGCCACCCCTTTCCACGAGGGCTGTTGGCTTTGCGGTCGGAAGCTGGTCTCCTGGCTCTCGGGCCTACCGGTCGCGCCTTCCCAGTCGACCCGGCGTCGACCAGTGGCGTGCAAAGCGACCGGCGTCCCCGATCACAGTGGCGGGTCCGCGCCGGATTCCAACCGGCTTCCCATCGCCACCGACCTTGAACGACGCTGATCGTACCGCGGACAGGGATTTTGTCGGCGGCGCCTGACGGCGGCGCCTTGGCCACCCGTCAGCCGGAGGCGCTAGGTTGCGACGCTCCATGCCCGGCGATGCCGATCCAAGAAGCTACGGAGCGACGTTCGACACCGTCGCGGCCGAGTACGACCGCAGGCGTCCGACGTACCCGGACGAGCTCATCGAGCGTGCCTTCGAGCTCGGCGGCCTGGTGGCCGGCGATCGCGTGCTCGAGATCGGGTGCGGCACCGGACAGCTCACGCGCAGCCTCGTGGCGCGCGGGCTGCACGTGACGGCGGTCGATCCGGGCGCCAACCTGATCGAGTTGGCGCGCCGCGGTTTGGACGGCCCCGGCCGGGTCGAATTCGTCAACGGCCGGTACGAGGACATCTCGGTGGAGGGCGAGTTCGCCGCCGTTTTCTCCGCCTCGGCCTTCCACTGGGTCGACCCCGACGTGAGCTGGGCCAAGGTGGCCGCGGCGCTGACGCCGGGCGGCCTGCTGGCGCTGATCACCCATTGCGGTCTTCGGCACGAGCTGGTTGACACGGACGACGAAGCGCTCATAGCCGCGGTGACGGATGTGGCGCCCGAGGTCGCCGCCGCTTTGCCGCCGCTTCGGGATCTCGAGACGATCCTAAGCGGCGTGGACGACCGGCGTGAGAACGTCTCGGACGTATGGGCCTGGCTGGGCCATCGCCCGTTGGCGCGGCCCTACGCCGGCCCGCTGTTCGGCGAGGTGGAGATCGCAACAGCGCCGCGGGTCACCGAGCAGACCGCCGACGAGCTGAACGCGCTTCTGGCCACCACATCGCTCTACCCGCGGCTCGCGCCCGCCCAGCGGGAGGCCTTGGAACGGGGACACCGCGAGATCGAGCAGCGCGTCGGCCGGCCCATCCGGGCGGGCATGGCCGCGGTCCTCGTCACCGCGAGGCGCCTCTAGACTCGGGACGCGATGACCGTCAACCTCACCCGTATTTACACGCGTCTGGGCGACTCCGGCGAGACGCATCTGGGCGACATGAGCCGGGTGCCCAAGACCCACCCGCGGATCGAGGCGTACGGCACGGTGGACGAGCTGAACGCGTTCATCGGCCTCGCGCTGACCGTGGAGGACCTCCCGGACGGCTACGCCGACTGGCTGCGGCGCATTCAGAACGACCTGTTCGATGTCGGCGCGGACATCGCCGTGCCCGAGGATCCGCCGGATGAGTCGCGCGCCGCGCGTAATGGCGAGGCTGGACGCCGAGCGCGCGGCAAGCGCGACCGGGAGCGGCTACGCGTGATCCCGGAGCAGACCGCGTGGCTCGAGGAGCGCTGCGACGAGGTCAACGCCACGCTGGCGCCGCTGAAGTCGTTCGTCCTCCCCGGCGGGACCAAGGCCGCCGCACACCTACACGTCTGCCGCACGGTCTGCCGGCGAGCCGAACGGCTGGCGATCGCCTGCGGCGAGCAGGTCAACCCCGAGGTCGTGCGCTACCTGAACCGCCTGTCGGACCTGCTGTTCATTCTCAGCCGTGGCGCCAACCGCGGCGAGGAGCCGCTGTGGGAACCCGGCCGGTATCGGTGAAGCGCCGCAGCTCCGGCTAGCGCCGGACGCTGAGCAGCATGCCGGTTGACACCGCGAGGCCGAGCGCAGCGATCCCCGCCGCTCCGATCACGAACGCCTCATGGGCGCGGGCGTACGACGTGATGACCTCGGGATGGCTGATCAACAGGGCCGCGCACAGCAAGAGCGCGGCGAGCATTACCCCGCCGGGGGCGCCGAGCGCGGCCCAGATCGAGACGCGCTCCCGGCTCGCCTGGCCAGAGGCCTGGCGCCAGCGGCCTGCTCCAAGCAACGCCGCCACGGTCCCGAGCCCCCAGGTCGCGGCCACCAGATACCCACCGAGCACGTCGCTCGGGTAGTGCATGCCCACCGCCAGCACCGAGTAGCCGACCCCGATGGCCAGGGCGGCGCCGAGGGCCGCCACCGCCGGCCGCAGCCGGCCGGGCGACACGAGCACCGCGGCAAGGACGAGCGACATCGCCGCGGTCGAATGCCCGCTGGGCCAGGAATCGGGCGGAAGCGGTGACACGCCGCCCGGGAACAGCCAGCCGGGCCGTGGAGAGGCCACGGCATGCTTGAGCAACTCGGTCGTCACGTTGGCGCCAAGCACGATCGCCGCCGCGGCAAGCGCCAACCAGGGCCGGCCGCGCACCAGCGCCACGGCGACGACCACCACGACCAGATACACGTACGGGTCCGGGTCAAACTTCGACACCAGGCGACCGGCAAGCGATCCGACGCGCGGGTGAGCGCCCAGGTTGCCGAACTGCATGTAGATCGCCTGATCGGCGTGTTCGAAGAATCCGACGTGGAAGGCGGCGACCCAATCGACCGCGAGCAGCGCCACGCACAGGCCTGCGCCCAGCGCCGCTGTCCTGGGTCGAATCGGCATACACCTAGGCTACCCGGCCCAGATGCCGGCGCGAGGGGCGTCAGGTCGGGTTTACGGCGGATTCCTGGGGCACGCCGCGCATGACGCGGATCTCGGGAGAGGTCCCGGTGCGTCGGACGTGGGCGTAGTGCTCGATGTCCTCTGGCGAGGCGACATCGACGGCCATTCCGGTTGCCGGCTCGAAGCGAGTCGACTCGTAGAGCAGCTCCTGGTATCCCGGCGTTCCGCTCGGCCTTCCCTCGACGTCGAGGTAGTGCGCGCCGGTGCCGAGCACCCAGCGCTCGCCCGCGCCGGATCGCTCAGCGATGGCCTTGGCCGCGACGGCCTCGCGACTCTCGCGAGCGCCACCCTCGGGCCGGGGTCGGGCGTGGGCGGCGTCGAGCGCGCGAGACAGGCGCTCGTGGTTGCGCCGGTAGGGCGCGGGGACGATCGCCACCGGACCCGGTGAGGCCGCGCCATCGCGCATGGCCTCGGCCACGGGGCCGACCAGCACGAACTCGACCTGGTTGGCCTTCAGCCACTTCAGCACCGCGACCGCTTCTGCGGCGAGGTGGTCGAAGCCCTCGGCGGGTTGGATGGGGCGGGTGTCGATCTGTGGTGGACGGCGTCTGAACAGCATGGACTGCCGTTTCGCCGCGCGAGAGCGGAGTCCTTCCGGTAGGGTCCGATCAGGGTGAGCCGGGAAGTCTGGTCGGCGCACGTCGTCGACCTCGGAGCCCGATGCCCGCCGCCCTCGCAGCCCCGTTGTTCTTGGTCTCGCTCGCCGTCACGCTCGCGGCGGCCCGGCTGTTCGCGCGCCGGCTGGACCGCCTGGGCGTGCGGTTCGGGTTTCCCGAAGCGCTGATCGGGCTGCTCACCGCGGTGGCGGCGGACGGACCCGAGATCTCCTCCGCGCTGTTTGCGCTCGTCAAGGGCGCCAACGACGTCGGCGTCGGCGTGCTCGTGGGCTCGAACGGGTTCAACCTCGCAGCGATGATCGGACTGAGCGCGCTGCTGGCCGGCCGCGTACGATTGCCCCGAGAGGTGGTGGCCCTCGAGGGGCTGGTCGGCCTGCTCGTCACGTTGGTGGCGATCGTCCTGCTGGTCGGCTGGCTCCCAGCCGGGGCGGCCGCCGGACTGTCCGCACTCGCGCTCATCCCCTACCTCGCGCTGGTCGTCCTCGGGGCAGGGCTGCTCGAGCGCCTGCACCCGAGCGACCGCTCCCCGATTGCCCAGCTCGCGCGTGCGCTTCACGAGCACCCGGGCCCTGAACGGCCTCCGGATCCCGGCGAGAGCCCGACCCACCATCTCCTGGGGCTGATCCTATTCGACCTGGTGCTGATCGTGGCCGGCAGCGCCGGCATGGTGCAGACGGCGCTCACCCTGGCCGGCGACTGGCACGTCTCGAGCGCGGTGCTCGGCGTGCTCATCCTAGGTCCGCTCACGAGCCTGCCCAACGCCGCCACCGCGGTCCGCCTCGGGCTCGCCGGACGCGGGGCCGCACTCGTCGGCGAGACGTTCAACAGCAACACGATCAATCTGGCCGCCGGCGTGATCATTCCGTCGCTGTTCGTGACCCTGACTGCGGTCACCACGCTGGGCAAGCTCCAGCTCGCGTGGCTGTTCGCCGCGACCATCCTGACCCTCGGGCTCCTCGCCCGGCCTGGCGGCATGCGGCGCGCCGGCGCGGTGGCGCTGATCATCATGTATTTCGCCTTCGCGGCGGGTACGCTCGTGGGCTGATGAACGAGGCACAGATTCGTGCTCGTCGGCTCGCGAGGGAGCGTGAGCGTCGTGCCCGGGTTCGGCGGGCCCGGTTGACCGCGCTCGCGGCGCTGCTCGCGGTCGGACTTCTCGCCACCGCGATCGCCATCGCCGCCACGGGCGGGGGCGCGAAGAACAAGGTCGGCTCGCAGACCACGGCTGCTCGTGCGACCGCCAGGCACCACCAGCCGACGGTGGGCGCGTCGTCTCACAAGCTCTCGATCCCCCACTCGACATCGATTAAGTCCCCGCCCACCCCGGCCACCGGCAAGCCGGGAACGGCGACCGTACCCGTGCTCATGTATCACGTGATCAACCCGCCGCCGGCCGGCGCTCCATTCCCCGGCCTTTACGTCCCCGCCGGCGAGTTCGCCGCGCAGATGGCGGCGCTCAAGGCGGCCGGATGGCACGCCGTGACGCTGGATCAGCTCGAGGCCTACTGGACGCGCGGCGTGCCGCTCGGCCCGGGCAAGCCGATCGTGCTCAGCTTCGACAACGGCTACGCGTCGCAATACGAGAACGCGCTGCCGATCCTCAAGCGGCTGGGCTGGGTGGGCAACGAGAACATCCAGCTGACCGGCCTGCCGCCGTCACAGGGAGGCCTGACCGACGCCCAGGTCCGGGGCCTGATCGCGGCGGGTTGGGAGCTCGACACCCAGGGCATCAGCCACGCCGACCTGATCACGCTCGACTCCGCCCAGCTCCAATACCAGGTCGCCACCGCGCGCAAGATCCTCCAGAAGCGCTACGACGTTCCCGTGAACTGGTTCTGCTACCCGTCCGGCCATTACGACGCGACGGTGATCGCGGCGGTCAAAGCGGCCGGCTTCGTCGGCTCGACGACGGTCATTCCGGGGTGGGCCAGCCCGAGCGAGGATCCGTATCGCCTCCCCCGTCTGCGCGTGCTGGGCGGCACGAGCCCATCGGCACTGCTCGAGCAGATCGCCGGCGCCCAGACAGATGCCGAGCCGCCGTCCTCCTACGGAGGCGCGGGGACGGCATGAAGGCGCCGCCGCCAGGCGCCGCCGACAAATTCAAGTCGTCGGCGCCGCGCGTGTTTCCCGCTGAGCGGCCGGGGACGTTGCGGGCCTCCAGACCACACCTCGGCCTCGGGATCGCCGCCGCCGTGATCTCGGTCGGGGTCGCCACGGCGGCCGTCTATGCCCTCAAGGAGCTCGCGCCGGTCGTTTCGCTGAGCGTGGTGTATCTGCCCGCCGTGCTGCTCGTGTCCGCCTACTGGGGGTTGCCGCTGGGCCTGGCCACCTCGCTGCTCAGCGCGGCGGCGTTCAACTTCTTCCACCTCCCCCCGGTCGGTCGCTTCACGATCGCCGACAGCCGCAACTGGGTGGCGCTCGCCGCATTCACGATCGTCGCCGTCGCGGTAAGCACGATCGCCGAGGTGGCCCGCAGCCGTGCAGCCGAAGCGGATCGCCGGCGGGCCGAGGCCGATCTGGCGGCTGCGCTGGCCCGAGAGCTGCTCGGCGGAACGGAGACACCTCGCGCCCTGGCCGCCGCTGCGCGCCGGGTGGCCGAATCGCTCGGCCTCAGCTCGGCGTCGATCGAGCTGGGAATTTGCCAAGGCGAGCAGCGCCGCCTGGCCCTGCCACTGTCCGGCGCGGACGGCATCCAGGTGGCGACGCTGCTCGTACCCAGCGACCTTCCCGCCGAAGCCGAGCAGCGGCTAGGGGCACACATCGTCCCGGCGCTGGGTGCGCTCGTGGCGATCGCCGTCCGGCGGGACGCGCTCCAGGCCGAGGCAGTCGAGACCGCGGCGCTGCGGCGAAGCGACGACGTCAAAACGGCGCTGCTGCGCACGGTGTCCCACGACCTGCGTACGCCGGTCACCGCGATCGTCGCCGCCGGCCATGCCCTGGGCAGCGATTCGCTGACGCCGGCTGAACGCAGCGAGCTAAGCGACGCGGTCGTCGAGGAGGGCGAGCAGCTCGCCGCGCTCGTCGACAAGCTGCTCGATCTCTCGCGCCTCCAGGCCGGGCGCGCCGAGCCCCGCGAGGACTGGGTCTCGCTCGAGGACGTCGTGCTCGCGGCCCGCGACAGCCTGCCTGACTCCAGCGGCGAGGTGCGGCTCGCGGTCGACCCCGACGTGCCGCCGGTGCGGGCCGATGCCGGCCAGCTCGAGCGCGCGTTCGCCAACCTCCTCGAGAACGCGTTGCGCTACTCGGGCGGCCTGCCGGTGTCGGTGCTGATACGCCGCAGCGGCTCGCGCGCCGTCGTGCGGGTCGTCGATCAGGGGCCGGGGATCGGCCCGGCCGAGCGCCAGCGAATCTTCGAGCCGTTCTACCGCGGGTGGGCGGGAACCAATTCTCGCGGCGAACCGTGGACCGGCTCGGGGCTGGGGCTGTCGATCGCGAAGGGGTTCGTCGAGGCCAACGGCGGCACGATCTCGGTGGAATCGCTCCCCGGCCAGGGATCGAGCTTCGTGGTCACGCTGCCGATCGAGCAGCCCGCGCAGGCCGACCCTGGCCCCGAGCCTGCGGCTACGCTCCCCACGTGAGCACAACGAGCTCGACGCCACGACCACGCGTCCTCGTGGTCGACGACGAGCAGCAGATCCTGCGCGCCCTGCGGGTGATCCTGCGCGAGGCGGGCTTCGAGGCGCTCCCGGCCGCGAGCGGCGAGGAGGCGCTCGACGTGGCCGCCCTCCAGCGACCGGACGCGGCGATCGTCGACCTGCTCCTGCCCGACCTCGACGGCGTCGAGCTCGCCCGGCGCCTGCGCGAGTGGAGCGACATGCCGCTGATCGTGCTGTCGGCCGTCGGCGACGAGGACGCCAAGGTAAGGGCGCTCGCCGCTGGCGCCGACGACTACGTGACCAAGCCGTTCGGCCCGCGCGAGCTCGTGGCGCGCCTGCAGGCGAACATGCGCCGCATCGCCCCCGAGAAAGAGGACGCCGAGCTCCACGTGGACGGGCTCGACGTTGACCTCGCCCGGCGCACGGTCCGCGTGCAGGGCAACGAGGTCCACCTCACGCCCACTGAATTCGACCTGCTCCGGCTCCTGGTGCGAAACCGCGGCCGGCTGATGACCCACCGCGACTTACTGCTGTCCGTGTGGGGACCGGGCTACGGCGACGACACCCAGGTACTCCGCGCGCACATCGCGAACCTGCGCCGGAAGATCGAGCCGCCCGAGGGCCGGCGCTACATCCGCACCGACCCGGGGGTCGGCTACCGCTTCGCGGCTTGAATGATCAAAGCGATGGCTTACAGCGCGATCTGCGAGCCCATGATCACCGTCCGGTCGGGCGGCAGCCCGAAGTGGTCGATCGGGCTGGCCGCGTTGCGGGCCATCATGATGAACAGCCTCTCGCGTATCGCCCGCAGCGGCTTGGTGCTACTCGCCGTGATCGAGATCCGCGAGACGAAGTAGGCCGCGTGCTCGAGGTCGAGGTTTCGCTCGAGCAGTCCCTGCTTGCGCGCGAGCACGAGCGCGTCGGGCACGCTCAGCTTGTCCCGGTAGCCCATCCTGATCGTGACGTGGAGAATCTTGAACAGTCCGTGGCCGAGCGCGCGCACCGCGAGGCAGTCGAACGGGTCCACATGCGGAATGCCGACGTTGTCGATCGACACGACCACAACCCGCTCGTGAAGGCTTCGCGTGAACTCCACCTCCGCGCGCAGCGCGAGTGGCGTGGTCTCCGGGTTCGGGTTGAGGAACACGGCGACGCCGGGGACCCTGACCACCGGCGGCTTCTTGCTGGCCAGCCGATCGAGGAAATCGGCGAGCGAACCCTCCTGGGCGACGCGTTTGCGGGTGACGACCAACTGTCCCCGGCGCCAGTTGATCATGATCAACGACAGCACGAGCCCCACCGCCAGCGGCAGCCAGGCACCGTGTTCGACCTTCGCGATGTTGGCACTGAAAAATGCCACCTCGACGGTCAGGAATAGGATGCCGACAGGCACCAGGCGGCGCGTCGGCGTCCCCCACAGCAGGTGGGCGACGGCGAGGAACAGCACCGTGTTGAGGATGAACGTGCCCGTCACCGCCACGCCGTAGATGTCGCCCAGGCTGTTGGCGTTGCGGAACAGCAGCGTCAGCACGACGACGCCGATGCAGAGCGTCCAGTTCACGATCGGTACATAGATCTGACCTTCGACGCTCGAGGTGTGCGTGATCTTCAGGCGGGGCAGGAAGCCGAGCTGAACGGCCTGCTTGGCCACCGAGAAGGTGCCCGAAATGACCGCCTGGGAGGCGATCACCGTCGCGACGGTTGCCAGGATCACCGCGGGCCACAACGTCCAGTGCGGGAGCATCTGGAAGAACGGGTTGAACGTGCTCGAGTCGTCGCGCGCGAGCGGGTGGTGCAGGATCCAGACGCCCTGGCCAAGGTAGTTCAGGACGAGCGCCGGCAGCGCGACACCAAACCATCCAAGCCGGATGGCGTTCGGGCCGAAGTGGCCCCGATCGGCGTACAGCGCCTCCGCCCCGGTGACGGCCAGGACCACGCCACCCAGCACGAGGTAGCCGTAGAAGCCGTGGGTGGCGAAGAACCGGACGGCCCAACTCGGAGACAAGGCCTGGAACACGGCCGGGTCCTTGACCACCTCGCTGAGCCCGAACACGGCGATGACGGCGAACCACAGGAGCATCACCGGTCCGAACAGCCAACCGATCGTGCCCGAGCCCACCCGCTGCACCGCGAACAGGCAGATCAGGATGGCCAGGGACAGCGGCACCACGAGATGGGTAAGCGCCGAGGACGCGACTGACACACCTCCCACCGCCCCGAGCACGGAGATCGCGGGCGTGATGATTCCGTCGCCGAAGAACAGCGCCGCGCCGAAGATCCCGAGCGTGACCAGAACGGCGGCCTGGGCCACCCGGTTGCGCTGGAGGAGTGCGGTCAGCGCCATGATCCCGCCGTCTCCCCGGTTGTGGGCGCGCATGATGAATCCCGCGTACTTGATCGACACCACGATCATCAGCGCCCAGAAGATCAGGGAGGCCGCCCCGAACACGTTCCCCGCCGTGACCACCCGCGTGGCGTGATAGTTGCTGAAGATCGCCTGTTCGGTGTACAGCGGGCTCGTTCCGATGTCGCCGTACACGACGCCTAGCGCCCCGAGTGCGAGCACCGCCTTGCCGGCGTGGGCGACGACGTCCCGGTCGACGTCCTTGAGCGCCTCGAAGCGCCGGCGGGTCTCCTCCGACTCCTCCTCGTACGCGCTTGGCGCCGGAGCCCAGTAGCCGAGCTTGTGGGCCGCCTCGTAGAAGGTCCGCTTCTGGGCAGGCCTGTGGGCGGCGCGGACGCCATCCGGACCGCCGGGGGGCGTGTCGCGCTCGGCCGCCTTGTGGGCAGCTTCGTAATAGGTGCGCTTAGGCGTCGATTTGCTCATACCCAGGGCCCCGTGCCCCCGGCGAGCACGAACGCCAAGCCGGCCCCGAGCCGCGGGGTGGGCGGGCCCGAATTCTCGCCCTCAGCGTAGCTCTCTTCACGGAATCTGTATGGCGACGGGCGAATTCTGCATGCGAGCTTCATGACTCGCCAGCCACGATGCGGACATGGACGTTGTCTCGATATTGCTCGGGGTGCTGATGTTCGCGATTCTGCTCGCGCTGATCTACGGGATCGACGCGATATGAGCCTCGTCGTCGCCTCGATCGGCCCCGCCGACGTATTCGGCCTGGTCGCGTCGGTGATCGTCTGCATCTACCTGCTCTACGCCCTGTTGCGCGGGGAGAAGTTCTAGTGCTCCTACCCGCCCCGCGTGGGCGCCGGATCGAGGTCAAGGCGGCCGGATGACCTTCCTCGGCTGGCTCACCATCGTCCTCTTCTGCGTCGTCCTGACGCTGCTGGCGATCCCCCTTGGTCGCTACATGGCGGCCGTCTACACCGGCCAGCCCACCTTTCTCGACCCGGTATTCCGCACCCCGGAGCGCCTCTTCTACCGGATCATGCGGGTCGACCCCGAGCGCGGTCAGGACTGGAAGCAGTACGCCAAGAGCCTGATCATCTTCTCGCTGGCCGGCTGGCTGCTCCTGTACTTCATCCTGCGCACGCAGACGCTGTGGAACTGGACGGGCCTGAACCCCGAGGGCTTCCACTCGGCCCCGTGGAACGTCACGTTCAACACGACGTCGTCGTTCCTGACCAATACCAACTGGCAGTACTACGGCGGGGAGACCACGATGAGCTACTTCAGCCAGATGGCTGGGCTCACCGTGCAGAACTTCCTCTCGGCCGGCGTGGGTATCGCGGTGGCCGTGGCGCTGATTCGAGGGATCATCGGACGCAGCGGCAAGAGCATCGGCAACTTCTGGCAGGACCTGATCCGCACCGTGCTGTACGTGTTGATGCCGATCTCGTTCGTCGTCGCACTGATCCTGGTCTTCCAGGGCTCGATCCAGAACTTCTCTCACTACCTGAACTTCAACGGCCCCACCGGTCTGGCCAACAGCATCGCGATGGGGCCGGTCGCCTCTCAGGAGGCGATCAAGGAGCTGGGCACCAACGGCGGCGGTTTCTTCAACACCAACTCCGCGCACCCGTTCGAGAACCCGACCGGGTTCACGAACTTCGTCGAGATGCTCACCGTACTGGTCATCCCGGCTGGGCTCGTGTTCATGTACGGACGCATGACCGGGAGCCGCCGGCAGGGCTACGCGATCTTCGCGACGATGCTGGTGATGTTCTTCGGCGCGGTCTGCGTGGCCTACATCGCCGAGGCCCACGGTTCGCCGGCCCAGCACGCGGCGGGGTTACACACCCAGGTGGTGGCCGGCTCGACCGGCGGCAACATGGAGGGCAAGGAGCAGCGCTTCGGCATCGCCGGCTCGGCTTTGTTCGACGTCGTCACCACGGTTACCTCGTGCGGCGCGGTGAACAGCGCGATCGAGTCGTTCACCGGCATCGGTGGCGCCGTGCCGATGGCCAACCTTTCGGCGAGCGAGGTGATCTTCGGCGGCGTCGGCACCGGTCTGTATTCGATCCTGCTGTACGTCCTGCTCGCGGTGTTCATCGGCGGCCTGATGGTGGGACGAACACCCGAGTATCTGGGGAAGAAGATCGAGGCCCGGGAGATAAAACTCGTGGCGATCGGGCTGCTGATCACCCCGTTGGCGGCGCTTTTCTCCACGGCGCTGGCGACCGCGAGCAGCGCCGGCCGCGCTTCGATCTCGGCTGCCGCCGCCGGTGGCCCCCAGGGGTTCTCCGAGACCTTTTATGCGTATCTGAGTCAGGCAAACAACAACGGCTCTGCGTTCGCGGCCTACGGCGGCTTCGTCCAGCCCAACGCCGGCAACCTGGGCTCGCACGGGATCACGTTCACCGATCTCCTGGGCGGCTTCACCATGCTGTTCGCCCGCTATGCCCCGATCCTGTTCGCCCTAGCGGTTGCCGGCTCGCTGGCCGGCAAGCGGGTGAGCCCCGCGGGGCTCGGCACGATGCGCACGGATAACCCGACGTTCGTCGTGCTGCTGATCGGCGTAATCGTGCTCGTCGGCGCTCTCACCTTCTTCCCCGCCCTGCTGCTCGGTCCGATCGTCCAAGGCCTCACCGGACACCTTTACCAGTAACTCACTGACATGAAACGAGACATCATCACCTCGGCGATCGGGATCCTCGTCCTCACCCTGTTCTGCGGAATCCTCTATCCGCTGGTGATCACGGGTGTGAGCCAGGTGGCCTTCCCCGGCAATGCCGACGGCCAGCTGGTGCACGTCAACGGCAAGCTGGTCGGCTCGCAGGAGATTGGCCAGAACTTCGGCCTCCAGGTTTACAAGAACGGCAAGCCTGAGATGGACAACGGCGTACCGGTCACTAACCCCGATCCGCGGTATTTCCAGACGCGCCCGTCGGCGACGGCGCCCCCGGACAACGCGGCCGCGACAACATTCTCGAACCTCGGTCCGAACAGCGTCGCCACTGAGCAGGAGATCTCCTCCAACATCCAGGCGTACATAAGCCTGAACGGGAAGTACTACCCCGGCGGCCTCACCGCGGCCAAGGTACCCGTCGATGCCGCCAACACCTCGGCGTCGGGCATCGACCCAGACATATCGGTTCGCAACGCCGATATCCAGGCCCATCGCATCGCGACGGTCCGTCACCTCCCGCTGTCGACCGTGATGCGCCTCGTCTCGAAGTACACCGGCGGCCGCGGCCTGGGCTTCTCCGGGGAACCCGGAGTGAACGTGTTCGAGCTGAACCTCGCGCTCGACCGGATGACAGGAGTGCACGCATGAGCGTCGCAGCCCCGCCGGAAGAACACCCGCAGCCACAGCCCCAGCAGCCGCACGAGCGCCGCGCGATCTCGCTTTTCCGGCCCGACATCCTCAGGCGCGCGCTGATCGACAGCTTCCTCAAGCTCGACCCGCGGGTTCAGATACGCAACCCGGTCATGTTCGTAGTCGAGATCGGCGCGACGATCACCACTGTCACCTGGTTCATCCAGTTGTTCGGCGGCAAGGCGCTCGGCGGCGACGACCCAGCCTGGTACACGTTCGTGATCTCGGTCTGGCTCTGGCTGACCGTCGTGTTCGCCAACAACGCCGAGGCTTTCGCCGAGGGACGCGGGCGCGCCCAGGCCGACACGTTGCGCTCGATGCGCAAGGAGACCGTGGCGAGGCTTCAGGACGGGACCATCAAGCAGGCCTCCGAGCTCGCCAAGGGCGACATCGTGGTCGTCGAGGCCGGTGAGCTGATCCCCGGAGACGGCACCGTCATCGAGGGAATCGCGTCGGTTGACGAGTCCGCGATCACCGGGGAGTCCGCACCCGTCATCCGCGAGTCCGGCGGCGACCGCAGCGCGGTCACGGGCGGGACCCGCGTGCTCTCGGACAAGATCCTGGTTGAGATCACACAGGAGCCCGGCGAATCATTCCTCGACCGGATGATCGGTCTGGTCGAGGGCGCCGAGCGGCGCAAGACGCCGAACGAGATCGCGCTCAACATCCTGCTCGCCGGCCTGACGCTGATCTTCATGATCGTCGTGGCGACGCTCCGTCCCTTCGGACTGTTCGCCCACACGCCGATCTCGGACACGAGCCTGATCTCGCTGCTGGTCGCGCTGATCCCCACGACGATCGGCGCGCTGCTGTCGGCGATCGGGATCGCCGGCATCGACCGACTCGTGCGCCGCAATGTGCTGGCGCTGTCGGGCCGTGCGGTCGAGGCGTCGGGCGATGTCGACGTGCTGCTGCTCGACAAGACCGGCACGATCACCATCGGCAATCGGTTGGCCAGCGAGTTCATCCCGATGCCGGGCGTGTCCGAGGCGGAGCTGGCCGAGGTGTCGCAGCTGTCCTCGCTGGCGGACGAGACGCCGGAGGGCCGCTCGATCGTGGTCCTGGCCAAGCAGTACGGAATCCGCGAGCACGACATGGCCGAGCTGCACGCGGAGTTCGTCCCGTTCACCGCGCAGACGCGGATGAGCGGCGTCAACCTCAACGGCCAGCACCTGCGCAAGGGCGCGGGCGACGCCGTGATCAAGTTCGTCACCGAGGAAGGTGGGCGCCCGCCGGCGGAGCTCCAGCCGGTGCTCGACCGGATCGGCCGCGAAGGCGGCACGCCCCTGGCCGTCGCGCGCGACTCCCAGGTGATGGGTGTCATCTACCTCAAGGACACGATCAAGGAGGGCATGCGGGACCGCTTCGACCACCTCCGCGCGATGGGGATCAGGACGATCATGATCACGGGCGACAACCGGTTGACCGCGGCCAAGATCGCCGAGGAATCTGGCGTCGATGACTTCCTGGCCGAGGCCACGCCCGAGGCCAAGCTCGCGCTGATCAAGGAGCAGCAGGCGACCGGCCGGATGGTGGCGATGACCGGCGACGGCACCAACGACGCGCCGGCGCTCGCCCAAGCGGATGTCGGCGTAGCCATGAACACAGGGACTCAGGCCGCGCGCGAGGCCGGCAACATGGTCGACCTCGACTCGAACCCGACGAAGCTCATCGAGATCGTCGAGGTCGGCAAGCAGCTGCTGATCACCCGCGGCGCCCTGACGACGTTCTCGATCGCCAACGACGTCGCCAAGTACTTCGCGATCCTGCCCGCGATCTTCGCGACGACCTGGGCGACCAGGCCAGGGGGCAAGAGCCCGCTGCACGTGCTCAACATCCTGCATCTGGGGACGCCGCGGTCGGCCATCATCTCAGCGATCATCTTCAACGCGGTCGTGATCCCGTTACTGATCCCGCTCGCCCTGCGTGGCGTGCGCTACCGGCCGATCGGCGCGAGCGCCCTGCTGCGGCGGAACCTGTGGATCTACGGCCTCGGCGGGTTGATCGCCCCGTTCATCGGCATCAAGCTGATCGATCTGATCGTGCACAACCTTCTCGGCGCATAATGATCGCGTGTCCGCCCCGGACACACACGTCACCATCCAGGACGTGCAGCCCATCGGCCGCGGCCACCACAAGGTGTTCCTGGGTATGGCCGCCGGCGTCGGCAAGACCTACCAGATGCTCCGGGAGGGGCAGGCCGAGGCGGAGAACGGCCGCGACGTGGTGATCGGCTATCTGGAGCCCCACGGGCGGGCCGAGACGGTCGCCCAGGCGGAGGGCCTGGAGACGGTGCCCCGGCGGCGGGTTACCTACCGCGAATCCGTGCTCGAGGAGATGGATCTTCCGCTGCTGCTAAAGCGCCACCCCGAGCTGGCGCTGATCGACGAGCTCGCTCACACCAACGCCCCGGGGGTCGAGCACAAGAAGCGCTACGAGGACGTCGAGGACGTGCTGGCCGCCGGGATCGATGTGTTCTCGACCGTCAACGTCCAGCACCTCGAGAGCCTCAACGACCAAGTCGCCGAGCTGACGGGTATTCGGGTTCGCGAGACGATTCCCGACGCGGTCATCGGCTCGGCCGACGAGGTCGTCCTGATCGATATCACCCCCCAATCGCTGGTGGAGCGTCTGCGAGCCGGCAAGGTCTATCCCCCCGAGCGTGTCCCGGCCGCGCTCAACAACTTCTTCAAGGTCGAGAACCTGGCCGCTCTGCGCGAGGTCGCGCTTCGCCAGGTCGCCGAGGAGGTAGAAGCCAAACGCATCCCACTCGATGCTGACGCCTCCCGGATCGGCCGTCCGGGCGACGAGCGCCTGATCGACGCGGCGGCGTCGGCCGCGGTCGGTGAGCGCCTCCTGGCCCTGGTCACCCCGCAGGCGAAGTCCCAGCGCGTCGTGCGCAGGGCGTGGCGCTCGGCCCAGCGGCTGGGAGCCGAGCTCGATGTCCTGTGGGTGTCCGATCACGAGCCCGATGATCCGGAGCGAGAGCAGCTCGAAGCGCTGCGGAGGCTCTCCAGCGTGCTCGGCGCGCACCTGCTGATCGAGCACGGTGACGACGTCGCCTCGGTCGCCCAGCGGGTGGCGCAGGATCGCGGCACCACCTATGTATTGATGGGAACGCCCAAGCCTCGCGGGGCGTTTCGCCGATTGACCCAGAGCGCCCTGCCGTTCCGGCTGCTCGAGCTGCTGCCCGGTGTCGACCTGCGAATCGTCGCCGACCGCACCCGGCGTACGAAAGGAGATTCGATATGACCGCCCTGCTGATCGTCGTCGTGGTGGTCCTCGCGGTCGCGGTCGCGGTCCTGGCCGTGGCGCGTGTCCGGCCGCGTTCCCGCCAACGCCCCGTGGCGGCGCCGCGCTCAAGCCGCCGCATCCTGTTCCCGTTCGTCGCCGAGGACCTGTCGTCGCGCGCGCTCGCCGCCGCGTTACGCCTGGCCGTCGTCGAGGGCGGCACGCTCGTTCCCGTGTTCCTGGCCCGCGTCTCGCTCGACGTACCCCTCGACACGCCGCTGCCGCGGCAGTGCTCGATGGGCGTACCCCTGCTCGAGGCGATCGAGCAGCGGGCCACCGAGGCCGGCGTGCCCGTCGACTCGCGGATCGAGCGCGGCCGCAACCGGCGTCACGCGCTCCGTCGGGCAATCGCCGAGGAGCGCTTCGACCGGATCGTCATCGCCGCCGCGTCGCGAGGCAGCCACGGGTTCGATGCCGACGACGTGGCCTGGCTGATCGACCACGCTCCCGGCGAGATCGTCGTGCTGCGCCCGAGCGCCGAGGACCACGACAGCCTCGGAAGCCCCGGCGTGAGCGCCCTGCGCCCCAAGACGGTCCATCTTCAACTCCCCGGGACCCGCGGACGGCAGCGGGACGTCGTCGATGACGATCGGCCGCGCCGCATTGATGAAGGTCGGCGGCGCCTGACGGCGGCGCCTTAGTCGTGCAAGTGAAACGGCAGTGTCGCGATGACCACATCGGTGCGGGCCTTCAGCACGGCCGCCAGCAGCCGGGCGCGCTGATTGTGGAAGATCTCGTGCCGGCGCTTGCGCGGGACGACCTCGGGGATCAGCACGACGATCGT
>Ga0335072_10001458_pt1 | contig 38479 bp, 34 predicted proteins | sample Lox_Sample_21_FD_206725 | JGI IMG/M metagenome (GOLD analysis project Ga0335072, IMG submission 206725) | Soil microbial communities from Loxahatchee National Wildlife Refuge, Florida, United States - Lox_Sample_2.1 | ecosystem: Environmental > Terrestrial > Soil > Wetlands | place: USA... | reverse complement strand
AGGCCAACACGGAAGCCGCCGGCCACCAGCGCTCATGATCCACACACACTATCCCGACTCACCGCTCGGCGAAAGGACCCGAGCCAAAACCCGGAGGAATCCCGTGTCAACTGCATCTCTCACAGTCCCCGCATCCGAGGGCGCCAATAGCGGCACCCGTTACGCAGGCCCCATCTGGACGCTGGTTCTCCTAGCGCCGCTCATCGCGGAGGTCCTGAGCGGCTCCACGCGGCTGAGCTTTCTCTTCGCCTTCATCCCGGAGACCATGGTCTGGGGCTGCGGCGCGCTGCTCTGCCGCGAGCTGGTCCGGCGCTGGCGCGCGGGCGCCGCCAGCCTGCTGCTGCTGGGCCTGGCACTCTCCATTGCCGAGGAATTCGTCATCCAGCAGACCTCGCTTGCGCCGCTTCCGTTTCACGGCGCCAACGTGGAGTACGGCCGTCTTTGGGGCGTCAACTGGCTCTACTTCCTCTTCATGCTCGGCTATGAGAGCGTGTGGGTGGTGCTGGTGCCGGTGGCGGTCACGGAGCTGATCTTTCCGGCGCGGCGCTCCCAGCCCTGGCTGCGGACGCGCGGCTTCATCACTGCCTGCGCGGTGTTTGTCCTGGGCTCCTATCTCGCCTGGTATGGCTGGGTGAAGCGCGCGCGGCCCAAGCTGCACGCGCTCCCCTACCAGCCGCCGGTGGCCACCATCGCCGCGGGCGTGGCGGCCATCGTTCTGCTCGGGTGGATTGCCTTCGCCATCCGGCACACGGAGCCTGACAAGACCGGCGCGGCGCGAAACCCGGTCAGCCCCTGGCTAATTTTCTTCGCCGCCCTTGTGCCCAGCGCGGCCTGGTTCCAGGTCATCGCTCTTGTCTTTACGCCCGTCCGCCGTCCGGTGTGGATGCCGCTCACGGCCAGCTTCCTTGGCGCTTTGCTGGTCTGCGCTCTTTTCCTGCGCTGGTCCTCAGCTCGTTCCGGGGCCCATCCCTGGGGTGACGCGCAGCGCTGGTCGGCTGCCTTCGGCGCCATGCTCGTCTCCATGGGCGGCGGTTATCTCAGCACCGCGGGCTGGTCGCGCGCCGATCTGATCTTCAAGGCGATTCTGAACGTGCTTGCGCTGATCGGGCTGCTGTGGCTGGGCGCAGAGGTGCGCAGGCGCGCAACGGGGCACAAACCTATAAAGCCGCCACAGCTTTTTGTGTAATCCGCAACTTGCCGGCCCGCGAATTGGCCCACGGGATTTTGGGATTTTGCCAGCGCTATCCCGAGGGCGAGGCCGCGACCGTTACCGGCCGGCCGGCCAGCGCCGGTCGCGCCAGCTCCGTCGGCCAGATGTAGACGGCCAGTCGCCGCGTATAGTGCAGAACCGGATCGAGGCGTGGCAGCTCCACGCCCACGGTTGCGGGCAGGTCGTTGCATTCGATCTCCGCCTCCGCCTCTTCGAGCGGCCAGGGCACATAGTGCAGATTGGCGCGGATGGGTTGGCCGGACCGGTTGGAGCTGAAGAGGCAGGTGCGCTCGGTAATGTAGTACTCGAAGGTTCCCGTGCGCAGCTCGGCGGTCTTGTGCGTGGGTCCCAGACCGCGGTAGCGCGCCTTGAACATCACCTGCCGTCCCGCGAAGAGACGCCGGCTGTAAAACGCGAACTCGCGCTCCGAGCGCTGCTCCAGGCGCATCTCCGCCCAGTAATAGGGCAGGTGGTAGACCATGCGTGCCACGGCAATGGCCACCAGGTTGCTGGCGTCGAGCGAAAAGCAATAGATCCCGGGCGTTCCCGTGTAGCGGTCGCGGACGTAGGTGCGCAGGTTCAGATCAGGAAAGCTGCGCACGCCGGGAAGCGAAGGCACGCCGCGGATCTTGATGCGGTCAAGCCAGAAAGGCACCACCCCCAGCCACGCCGAGCCCGAGTAGGTGTCCACTTCCAGCCAGTCGGGAAGGAGCGAGGCAAGTGAAGAAATCGGAACCGGCCAGTGCGCAAAAAGCAAATCGTTCCAGCGCTGGGTCATGGCCCAGCGGCCTGAAGGCAGAGGCCGCGGTTTATGTGACGTGCGAACCAGAAATTCCTGCATGGCTCACTCCCGCTTGCCGGTGTGGCTCTCCATCTTAAGACGCGGAGATGCCGCCCGGAGGGTTGCCGAATCCTGCACTGCGGCAAAACCAAAGAACCCGTATCCTGATCCTGCTCAGATTTGTGCAGGGTCGCCGCTCCCGGGGGTCGCGGCTACTCGAATGCGGTGGCTTCGGAGTACAGGATCTCCGGTTTTGCTCTATTGCGCACGAACCTCAATGACGTATTCTGGCCGCGAGACCGGCCCCATGTCCAGTGAATCTTTTCGTTTTCCCGCGTCGAGCAACCAAACGGAAGTCTATGCCGTGCATGGCGCCGACCCGGAAATCCTGGCTTATGCCATGGCCAAATACTCCCGGTCCGCGCTCTCCATGCGCGAGTCTTTGGCGGAGATCAGCGCCCAGCGCGCGGAGCAGTTTCTCAACACCTTTTATTTTCAATACGGTCACCGCTCCATCGCCGACCTGGCCCATATCGCTTTCGCGGTTGAGCGGCTGAGCCTGCTCGCGGCCATCGTGCTGGTCGATGAGCAGCGCTGGGATGGCCAGGAACGGTCGACCCGCTACCAGAACTTCCTCAAATCGGGCTGGTTTCTCCCTGATTTTGGGGAGGATCCGGTCTCGGCGCAAATCTACTCCGAGACCGTACAAAGCCTCTTTGCGGCCTACCAGCGCATCGGCGCGGCGGTGCAGGAGGTCCTGCGCCGGCATGTGGCGCAGCCGGAATCCCTCAAGCCGGAGGCTTACGAGCGCACCCTGCGCGCCCGCGCCTTCGACGTGGCCCGCTATCTGCTGCCCCTGGCCACCAATACCTCGCTCGGCCAGATTGTGAGCGCGCGCACCCTCGAGAGCCAGGTCGCGCGTCTGCTCTCTTCGCCTTATGCCGAAGTCCGCGACCTGGGCGCGAAGCTGCGGGACGCGGCCACAGGCCCGGCCTGGAACGTAAATGCGCAAGCCGCCGCAGCTTTGGCAGAAAAGATCGCCGCTGTCAGCATCGATGCCGACCAAGGCGTCCTTGCCGACGAAGCCGCCCAGCTCCTCACCCGCGAAATCCGCACTGCGCCCACGCTGGTGAAGTACGCGCAGGCCAATCCCTACCTGCTCGCTACCCGCGCCGAACTTCGCCAGGTTGCCGCCGAACTGCTGAAGAATCAGCCCATCGCGCCGGCTCCGCTCGTCGACCTGGTCGAACGCACGGAAACTCTTGAAGTCGAGCTTGCTGCCACGCTGCTTTACTCCGCCAGCCACCACCCCTACCGCCAGGTTCGTGACTTCGTCTCCGGCCTTCCCGGCTCCCGCGTCGCGGAGATCATTGAGCTGGGAACAAAACATCGCGGCAAGCACGACGAAGCTCTCCGCGCCTTCCACGCCGGAGCCGCTTTGCGCTTCGACATTCTGATGGACATCGGCGGCTTTCGCGACATGCACCGGCATCGCCGCGCGACCCAGATCATCCAGGAGTTCACCGTGCTTCACGGCTACGAGACGCCCACCTCCGGCGATCTGCCGCCCGATCTCGACATTCTGACCGAGGCCGGCGTCCTGGCCGATTATCGATCCGCCATCGAAGCGGCCCAGCAGGCGAGCGCGCAGATCGCTGCCGGCTCCGCGCCGGAGGCCGCGCAGTCCGCCCTCTATCTTCTGCCACTGGCGACGCGCGTCCGCAGCCTCTTCAAGATGGATTTTGCCGAGGCCCAATATATCGCCGAGCTGCGCTCCGCACCGGCCGGCCACTTCAGCTACCGCCGCGTGGCCTGGGAGATGTTTTTGGCTCTCGAGCGCCAGCACCCGACGCTCGCCAAACACATCCGCGTCACGGACTTCACCCAGCCGATCGATATATTTAACCGCTGACGGCGCGACATTTAACCGCTGACGGCGCCATCTTCAACTGCTCAGGGCTCTATCTTTGATCGCTGAGGGCTGATGGCGCAGCGGCGAAGTGAGAAACAGCGTCCGTCTCCGCTTGCTCCCGTAGTGCGATTCGATAACGCGCATCAACAACGCGTTCCAAGCTAATACCTCCTCCGAGATGCAGCTAACTTTCCTCGTGTCAAAACGGTTTCTACTCTTGTGGCCCATTCTGGTTGATCCCGGTGGTCCGTGCCGTCTCACTCCCGCTAGAGCGCGAAACGAAATTCCGCTATTCTAGAAGGGACGGCCGGATCGTTGGCCACCCAAATCTCCATTTCTCCCAGGAGGAATCCCTTATGGCAGAGACCGTCAAGAAGGCGAGCTCCACAAAGGCTCCGTCGAAGCCGCGCAAATCCGCAGCGAAGAAAGCCGCGGAAAATGGCGCGTCGAACAACGTGTCCAGCAACGTGACTGAGATCAAGTTTTCCCATGACCAGGTAGCGCAGCTTGCCCACAAGTATTGGGCCGAGCGCGGACAAAAGGATGGGCATCACCTCGAAGACTGGTTCCGGGCTGAGCAAGAACTGCGCGCCAGGGCCTCCTGAAACTTAAGGGCCCACCCGCCGTTCGCCAGACCTCCGATCGCCCAACCCATCCTCGTGCGTCTGCAGATCGGGGACTGCTGTGTCTGAGGCCGGAACTTGGCCCGTGCGCTGTGCGAAAATGAACCTTTGCACACGCAGTCCAAGTTGCGCTTGCTCGTGGTCCGGCTGGGCGCCATGGGCGATATTCTGCATGCCCTTCCGGCCGTTACCGCGCTGCGCGCGGCGCATCCGTTCTGGGAAATTGGCTGGGTGGTCGAACCCCACTGGCAGGCGCTCCTGTCGGCTCCGGACGTGGAGGAATGCGCTCCGACGGCGCCTGGCGTACCCAGGGTTGCTGGGCGGCGGGACGCTCGGCCGGTTATCGACTGGCTGCACCTGGCGCCGATCCGCAACTGGCGCGATAAGCCCTTGAGCCTGAACACGCTGCGCGGGATACGCACCCTGCGCGCTGAGTTGCGCGCGCGCTGTTACGACGCCGTGATCGACCTCCAGGGCGCCATCCGTTCGGCCGTGCTTGGGCGTCTGGCGGGCGCGCGCCGGCTCATCGGCGAGGCAGAGCCGCGCGAAGGCACCGCGCGCTGGCTGTTTACCGAGACGGTGGCCACGCGCGGCGAGCACGTGATCGAGCAGGATCTCGAGCTTGCGAGCCGGATCGCCGGCGACGCGCTCGTCGCCGTCCCGGCGCTACTACCCGTCGATCCCGCCGCCGAATCCTGGTGCGAGGCGCTTCTGGCTTCGAGCGGCACCCGTCCCGTGGCGCTGATCAATCCCGGCGCCGGCTGGGGCGCCAAGCGCTGGCCGGTTGAGCGCTATGCGCTTGTTGCCCGGGGGCTGATTGCGCGCGGCTTCCGCGTGCTGGTGAACGCCGGCCCCGGCGAAGAGCGCATGGCCGACGTAATTGTGAAGGAAGCGTCGAGCGCCGCCATTCCTCTCGCGACTTCGCTCAGCCAGCTCATCGCGCTCACCCGGCGCGTGGCCCTCTGCATTGCCGGAGACACCGGCCCGCTCCATCTGGCCTGCGCCCTTGGCCGGCCCGTTGTGGGCATCTATGGGCCTACCGACCCTGGCCGCAACGGCCCTTATGGCACCCGCTTTCGCGTTCTGCGCAGCCCGCAGAGCCGCCGCGACCACGCCCGCCGGCCTGAGCCCGAAGCCGGCCTGCTGACCATTCAGCCCGAAGAGGTGCTCGGTGCTGCCGACGAGCTGCTGGCCGGGGAGGCTGCCAGATGAGGGGGAGCGAAGCAAATCCAAAGCCGCGCTCCGCCGAGCAGCGCCCCACGCAGCGGCAGCCGTGGCGACGGCTGGCGCGCCGCATCCGCGTGCCGCTGGGCTTCTTGATAGCCGCGCTCTACCTCTTCGAGCTCGGCCGCAGAGCGCCGCGCCCAGCCGCAATTGCCTGGAGCCTGGCGCTCGTGCTGCCCGGCCTTTTGCTGCGTGGTTACGCCTCAGGCTATGTGAAGAAAGACCGCGAACTCACCACCGCCGGCCCCTACGCTCACACCCGTAACCCGTTGTATCTAGGATCGATGCTCATGGCCGCCGGCTTTGCCGTAGCGCTCTTGAGCTGGCTGGTGGCGGCGGTTCTCGCCTGCGGCTTTGCTTTCGTTTACATTCCCGTGATTGGCGACGAAGAGCGCTTTCTGCGCTCAGAGTTCCCCGGATTCGTTGCTTACTGCCGCGCCGTGCCCCGCCTGATTCCGCGTCTCACCCAGGCGCATTTCCCAGACGAAGCATCGGCTGGTGCCGGGGAGGGCGCCGATCCGGTCGCGGCGCCCTCCGGGTTTTCGCTTGCTCTCTATCTCCAGCACCGCGAGTACAATGCTGCAATAGGCACCGTCCTGCTTTATTTGAGCCTGCTGTTTCTGCGTCCAGCGTTGGCGACAATAGGTTTGTGGGCGCGGTGAAGGGATGCGCAGTCAACTTTTCAGAGCACAGGGGTCGTCAAAAGCAAGAGGGTCGGCGGATTAAGAGAGTCGTCCAGGCACAAAGGAGCCATCCTACCCGTTGAAGATGCGCGCTTACGCAGCGATGACTCTCTTAGCTTCCGCGCTCGCGGCAGCTCCCGGCCAGCAAACGGCCACGCTCACCGCGCCACGCCCCGGATTCAGCTTTCCCCAGAAGCAGACCCTCACCTACGCGGTGGACTGGCGCGTTTTTCCCGTGGCCACGGCCACAGTCCACTTTGAGGCCGACGGCGCCCGGGAGCGCCTGACCGCCAGCGCGGAGACCAGCGGCGCCATCAATCTGCTCTTCCACCTGAGCGACCGCTTCCAGACCAGCTTTGACCGCGAGAAGGGCTGCACGTACGAGTTCGACAAGCAGACCACGGAAGGCCGCCGCCAGGTGAACTCGACTCTGCGCATGGACTATGCCGCGAACAGGATGATCCTAGAGGAAAAAAACCTGGTCAATGGCCAGACCAAGCATGTGGAAACGCCGATCGCCGGCTGCCTGACCGATCTGCTCACCGGCATGTTCTATACCGCCTCGCAGCCGCTCGAGGTGGGCCACAGCTTTGTGGTTCCGGTGGCCGACGCGCAGCGGACCGTGCCTGTGACCATGAAGGTCGAGGGCACGGAAGAGATCAAGACCACCCTCGGCACCTTCAAGACCATCCGCGTGCAGCCCACGGCTGACGCCGGCGTGGTGAAGAACCGCGGCGCCATCTGGATCTGGTACACCGACGACGACCGTCACCTGCCGGTGCAGATGCGCGCCCGCTCCTTCTGGGGCACCATCACCTTCCGCCTCTCCGGCAACGAGAACAAATAGCTGGAGAGCGGAGCCCGGGCGCTGACGCCTGATAACCATGCCGTGTACACTTTCTCTTCACTCCGGTGAATGAGGATATGGCATGCGCAGGGCTCTTCTTTTCGCAGTCTTGATTTCTACCGTTTCTCCCTTCAGCCTCGGCCAGGCAAAACGCCCCATGACCTTCGACGACATGATGGCGATGAAGCGGCTGGGCGAAACTGCGGTCTCGCCCGACGGCCAGTGGCTGGCTTACTCCGTCACCACCGTCGATCTGGCCGAGAATACGAAGACGCCGGAGCTGTGGCTCAAAAAGATTGCCGGAGGCGATCCAATCAAGCTCGCGGCCGGTCAGGCCGGCGACAGCGACCCCGCGTTCTCACCGGACGGTCACTCCGTGCTCTGGGTTTCCGGACGAGAGAATGGGCAACAGATCTGGCTCGCGGACTTCGACCCTGAGACGGGCGCCACCAGCAATCCGCGCAGGCTGACCAACATCGCCACCGAGGCCGACAGCCCCAAGTGGTCGCCCGACGGGCGCTTCATCGCCTTCACCTCGGCGGTCTATCCCGATTGTCCGGCGATTACCTCAGCGGACTTCGGCACAGGCAACAAGTGCAACGCCGATCGCGACAAGGCCCTCGCTGACAGCAAGGTGAAGGCGCAGATCTGGACGCAGCTTTTGTATCGGCATTGGAACCACTACACGGGCGAAAAGCGCAAGCACATTTTTCTGGTTTCGGTTGAGAGCGGTGCAACAAGAGACCTGAATCCCGGCGACCCGCACGACGTGCCGCCGTTTTCGCTGGACGACTCAAGCTGCGGCTGCGACATTTCGCCCGACGGGAAGGAGCTTGCGTTCACCGAGAATCCCGATCCGGTTCCGGCGATCTCGACCAGCGCGCAGATCTATACGCTGGACCTGACCGATCCTGCGTCGAAGCCGGTGAAGGTGTCGACGAGTGCGGGCGGGAATTTCAACCCGGCGTATTCGCCGGACGGGAAGTATCTGGCATGGCGCTCGCAGGCCCGCGCCGGCTACGAGAGCGACAAGTTCCGGCTCATGCTCTACGACCGCGAAAAAAAGACGTCCGAAGACATCCTCAGCTCTGCGATCGTGTTTGATCCTCGTCCGAGGCCCGCTCATTTCGATCTCTGGGTCGATGAATTTGCCTGGGGTGAAAAGTCGAACCTTATTTACTTCACGTCCACCGATGCAGGCGAGAGCCCGATCTACAGCATCTCGTTGGAACCTGTGCCCGCTGACGTTGAAATGGCTCTGCACGAGGATGCCGTTGGTCAGGGGCGAGCTACCTTGGCGGGCGAAGGCCGCCATGTCGTCCATAGGCAGCTAGACCGCTACGGAAAGATTCGGGGCGAATGGAGTGAAATTCACGGCATTTGGGTGAACCATCAATTCCGCTTTATCGGGAACCTCATGCGGGTGGATATGCCCTCCGAGGTCGCTCTCGGCGACCCGCTTGACATTAACGACACTTCTCAAACCGCAATCGTCACTTTTGGAAACCCATCTTCAGTGCAGAACACGACGAAGGCAACCTACGAGCCAACCCTTGTCACTCACCTCAACGACGCGCTGCTCGCCCAACTCGATCTGCCCAAGATGGACTCCTTCTGGTTTACCGCGAAGGATGGAACCAAGCTCCAGGGCTTTCTCATCCGACCGCCCGGCTTCGACCCCGCCAAGAAATACCCGCTTAAGTTCCTGATCCATGGCGGACCGCAGGGCGCCTGGGGAGACGACTGGAGCTACCGCTGGAACGCCGAGCTGTTTGCGGCGAATGGTTATGTCGTCGTGATGATCAATCCGCGCGGGTCGGTGGGGTATGGGCAGGCAATGGTCGACGGTGTGAACGGCGACTGGGGCGGCAAGCCGTACACCGATCTCATGACCGGGCTCGACTACGCCGAACAGCGCTATCCGTTTATCGACAAGACGCGCGAGTGCGCCCTGGGCGCGAGCTACGGCGGCTACATGGCCAACTGGATCCTTGGCCACACCAACCGCTTCAAGTGCATCGTGAGCCACGACGGCATGTTCAACGCGGAGTCGGCGTTTGGCACGACGGAAGAAGACTGGTTCAACATCTGGGAGTTCAAGGGCCATCCCTGGGACTACTACGGGAAACCTGACGATCAGAATCCCTTCCGCAAGTGGTCGCCGTCGTACTACGCAAAAAACTTCAAGACGCCCACGCTGGTGATTCACAGTCAGCTCGATTACCGGCTCGACCTGAGCGAGGGACTGCAGCTCTTCGACACGCTGCAACTCGAGGGCGTCCCCAGCAAGATGCTCTACTTCCCCGACGAGGGCCACTGGGTGCTGAAGCCGCAAAACTCCGAGCTCTGGTGGAAGACGGTGAACGACTGGGTGGACGAGTGGACGAAGAGCAGCCATTAGCTATTAGCTGTTAGCTTGTTGGTGCGGGAACGGAGGGTGTAATACAACCTAGAGGATTTGTAGTACACTGAACTTATGGGAACGACGGTGCAGGCGCGGTTGGATAAGAAGGCTGAGGCTGCCCTTCGCGTGATTGCAAAGAGCGAGGGGTGGACTGCCTCGCGGGTAATTCGCGAGTGCCTGATCGAAGGGGCGGCGAAGCGTGCGGCCAAGCCTCGGCCGCGGCTGATCGGCATTGGTTGCGTCGATTTCGGCCCCGGCGACCTGGCGACCAACAAGAAGCACATGGAAGGTTTCGGCAAGAAATGGCGCGAGGATAAGCAAGGCAAGGGCAGATGGGATTGGTGAAATTTCCGGTACAACATTTGCCTGTGCTGGCAGACACCGGCTTTTTTGTTGCCTTGCTGAATAAGCGCGAAGTGGGCCATTTGCGGTGCCAACGGGCGTACCAGCGAATTGACGCGCCGATCATTACCTGCGAAGCCTGTGTCGCCGAGACTCTCCATCTGCTCCGCCACGCGCGGCAGGCAGTGAATGCGCTGCTCAAGAGCATTCGCGAAGGCGCTATGGAGACGCCTTTTCGGCTTTCCGACTCCGTGGCCGAGGTCCAGAATCATATGGAAAGATACGCAGATACGCCGTGCGACTTTGCCGACGCCTGCCTGATCGCGATGGCCGACCAATTTGGCACCGGCGATATTCTCACGCTCGACAGTCATTTCAAGCATTATCGGTGGCGGCGGAATCGATCGTTTCGCCTGCTGATTCCGCTGGAGTGACGGCGATGACAATTGAGCAGCAACCCGCGTCGAAGAAAGAGCCGATATGAACGGGCAGGCGGATAAAGTGTGGTCCTTCTTGGACAGGATTGCCGGTGCTTCTTATTCAGCCAAGATCAGGCCATTTCTCACTATGGGTTGGATGACGGCATTCGCACTCGTGCTGTTTCTTGTCGCTGGACTGAGCAAGGCCCTCTTACCGCACGCACCGCCGTTGCCGATTCAAGTTCGCATTGAGCACATTTTTGGCAGACCTCTGCTTATCGTCCCGTACGATTTGGCGTCCCTGTTGATGATTTGGTTTCTTATCCGTTCTCAACCGCGTCCCGAACACCTCTATCTGCGTACTCTGCTCTATGGAATGTTCCTGGCCGGATTTCTTGCCAGTCTCCTCGTTCTCTTTGTGCCTTGGAGGGGATAGGCCATGCCTTTGAATCGCGCGAAGACAAAGGAGCCGCTTGGCGAAGCGGGGTTGTATGACTACGCCGTGAAGGCGCTGGGGCGGCGCATGCGCACGGAGGCCGAGCTGCGCCGGCTGCTCTATGCTCGCGCCGAGCCCGGCCCGCGCGGCGAAGCGGCAATCAGGGCGGTTGTGGCACAGCTCAAAGAAAATCACTACCTGGACGATCAGTCTTATGCCGAAACATACGCCCGGCTGCGCCAGGAGAACGAAAAGTTCGGCGTGCGCCGCGTGCGCCAGGACCTGCGCCAGAAGGGCCTTCGTTCGGACCTGGTCGAAAAAACCCTTGAAGCCAGCTACGGGCAGACGAACGAGGAGGCCCTTGCCCGTGCTCACCTCGAGCGCAAGAGAATCAAGAAGCCGGAAAACGAGAAGGAAACCGCGCGGGTGATGCGCCGCCTGGTCGCCGCCGGCTTTTCGACCGGCGTGATCTACAAAATACTGCGTCAGTGGAACGTGCCCGAAGAGTCACTGGCCGCGCTGGAGAATCTGGGCGAGGCGCCTGGCCAGGAATAGCCCTGACGGGAATAGCAGCAAAAGCATCAATCGGCCGCCGCCGGCCCGGCAGACACTTCCACCGGCCGGCTGTGTGCGCGCGCACGTGCGCCGGTTCGCGTGGCCGCTTATCTCTTGGAAGCGAGAATATCCAGCATCTCCACTTGCGGCGGCCGGGCGAGCAGTTCTTCGGCTTTGGCGAAAAGAGCCCTGGCGATTGCGCCGGAGAGATGCGCCTGGCGGCCCGCGTCGTCGGCGAACGTATCGAAGATGCCGAACCTTGCGGGGCCGAGCTTGACGGCATACCAGGTGGTGGTTGCGGGCTCAGCCATGGCGAGCGGCTGCGCCGACTTCAGAAATGCTTCCAGTTCCTGCTCTTTTCCGGGCCTGGCCTCAAGCAGAGCCAGAATCGCGCGCGTATCCATCCTGTCCTCCGAAGACTCCCGATCCATTTGAGTGCGCCGAGGAAAAGAGGTTACAGAAATCGTGCGGCGGCGGCGCGGCGGCGGCGCCTGGCTCGCCAACCCCGTGCTGTATAGTCAAAAAGGAATGGGAACGGCTGCCAACAAGTCCGCCGCGGCGGGCCAAACCTCACAAAAGGGCTTCGTATATCTTCCCCTGCTGGCCGGATGGCTCATTCCCGGCGCAGGGCATTTTCTCATTGGCAAATGGGCGCGCGGCCTGCTGCTTGCGGCAGCCATCATCGCCCTGTTCGCGCTTGGCCTGGCCATGGACGGCAAGCTCTACACCAGCGCGCAGGACATTCTGGATCTCCTGGGCATGGTGGGCGACCTGGGCAACGGCCTGATGTTCTTCGTCACCCGCTCGCTGGGCCTGGGCGGCGACCCGGTGCGCTTCACCACCGCCGATTACGGCACCAAGTTCATCGTGGTGGCAGGACTGCTCAACGTCATCGCCGCCGTGGACGCGCACAATCTGCGCACCGGGAGGAAGTCTTAAGTGCTGCGGCCCTCGCACTTTCTGTCGGTGCTGCTGTTCGCGCTCTGCGCCTCAGTGGTGTTCGGCATCACGCAGCGCGAAACCCCGCGCAAGATGGTGCGCTACGGACTCTACTGCTTCACGCTCTTTGTGGGTTCGGCGATCGTGCTGAGCTGGCTGATGTTCTTCATCGCGCGGTAAGTCCTCTCGCACGATCTCTCATCCAAGTGCGCGCCGTCGCCGAGCCTCCTCTTGCAAGAGAGTGACCGTGTCAAACGCGCGCCCGAAAATCTCTCCCGGACCGGATGCAGCGCTTCCCCAAGCCCCGAAAGGCACGTTTTCGCACACAAACAGGAGCCACTCCTTAATCGCGTCAAATTCCGCATCGGTCAAACCTAAGAACCGGTCGATCAGGTGAGCGTCCAGGAATTCCATTGCCGGCGTGTGGTCGAGCAGGCCAATGAACGAGTCGACGGCCAGTTCCGGATAGCTCCTGGGATTTTGAACCGTGACAATCAGCAGGCTTGGCAGATAGTAAGCAAACGCCTCCGGCGAAAGGAAAAATACGGCGCTGTAGCGTTGCTGCCAGTCGTCACGCGTGATTGTGCGCCAATCGCGGCCCGCAAACCAGGGCGCCTTCTCCACGTCAGAATCAACGTGAAACCTGCCCTCCATCTCGACAACTTCAGCAGGAATCCGGCGATGCGCGAAGGCGGCTGCAATCTTTGCGATCAGGTCCATCTCAGGCTTCGCGATGCCTCTGCCACACGGCGGCGTCGAACGTGTGCCGGCAAGCGTAGCGCTCGGCCAGATACAGATCGACGGCCTCGGTGTTCGCTTCCGTCACCGTGAGGGAGATCTCGGTGGCGCCCTGGCGCATGAACCAGTAGGCCGTGAGGGCGAGCAGCAGACGGGCCAGGCCCTTGCGGCGGAACTCGGGATGCACGCACACCTGGGTGATGTGGCCGCTCTGCGGGCTCACCCGCGAGCCCAGGATCAACCCGACCAGTTCACGGCTGGTCCGCTCCACGATCACGTGCGACACCTGGGGCGAAAAGGCGCCGCAGCCCGAGAAGCGCACGATGTTGTTGAGGAAACGCATGGAGCCGGGAACGGAGCGGTACTGGTCGTTGATTAGGCTGTCGGGATGGCCGCGATAGGCCTCGGCGATCAGCCGCGCCGCCGGCGCCAGGTCCGCATCGGTCCACGCCCGCAGGTCGAGTCCAGCGGGCAGATTCACCTGCGGCGCGCGCGCAACTTCAATAAGCGGTTGTACCAGGAACAGCCGGCGATACAATTCGAAGCCTGCCGACTGAAAGGTGGCGGCGTGCGTGCCGGAGGGATGCAGAAGGAGCTGCGACTCCACGCGATCCACCTGGGGCGAGTTCACCAACAGCTCCAGCAGATGGCGCAGCAGCGTCTCCTCCACCGTGTGGGCGCTTTGGTCCGGAGTGGGCATGGCGAAGACGTCGCCGATGACGGCCTTGGTTTCCTCGTACACGCAGAAGACGTAGCCAGTGACCTGCTCCGCCTCGAGGGCTGCGTAGCCGGGCAGCATGTGGTTGTCGAGGTACTGCATCAGGAGCCGCGCCGAGGTGCGGTAATCCCAGTGCAGGCGCCGCTTCCACACCTCGCCCTCGGCATCCAGGACCGGACGCAGCAGCGTGGCGGCAAAGTGCCGCAGGTCGAGAATCTCAACGGAAGCGCCCAAGGCCATTCGAGAAAACGCCCTTCCGGTCACTTTGCCATGGTTTACGCCCAACTGCAACCTGAAGTGCGAGTTATGGCAGTTTAGGATATGGTGCACCCGAGGCGCGCAAGCCCAAGGTCAACGCGCGCCCCCGGGGTTCGCACGAAAGGGTCTTCAGTCGTGGAGTGGGAGCACCGGGAGCGGTGATATTCCTCGATCCTCCGCGGTCCCGGAGTCTCCCAAGCCGCCCTATCGTGCCCCAACCAGAAACACCTGCAACCCCTGCTCGGGCCAGGTAAAGAGCAGCTCGTAGTGCCGGTCCTCCAGATACTCCTGCAGCGCATCGATGGTATGGAGGTCCGTGCCGTGATGCCCGGTTACGCGCACCACCAGAAGGTGCTGCTGATCGGGCACGCCGTCCTCCTCGTAGTTCACCACCTGCCGGTTGCGGTAGAACGAGAGGCCGTACTCGGTGTCGCGGCGCACGCGGAAGACGGCCACAATCCCATCGGGCGGCACAAACTCCGCCAGCCTGTCGGCGAGCGGCCGGGCAGAGTAGGAGCGGTCGAGAAGGCGGATGACGCGCTTGGTGGCGTTGACTTGCGGAATCCCGAAGAATGGGCCAACGCCGTAGAGAAACAGCATGAGCACGGCCAGCACGCAGCAGGTGGCCGCGCGCAGCCTGGCGATGCCGAATCCGTTTGTGACCACCAGGATCAGGAGCGCCGCGCCCACGGCCGCGCACAATGCGGCTGCGGCGGCGTGGGCCGGGGGCATCTTGGCTCCGTGGGCGACAAACCAGGGCAGCAGCAGAACCGCCACGGTCATGGCGCCCAAAAGCGCCGCATGGGCGATGAGTATCCAGCGGCTCAACCCCGGCCGACGGCGCCGGTACAGATAATCTCCGGTAAGAATGGCGAGCGGGGGAATGGCGGGAAGAATGTAGCCGGGCAGCTTGGAGCCGGAGAAGGAGAAGAAAACGATGGGAATCAGAGCCCACAGCACCAGAAACTCAGGGAAAGCATCGCCGGGCCGGTTGAGCAGGGGTCTGCCGCTCCGAGACTCTCCGTTCTTGGATTCTCCGTCAGTGGATTTGCCGCTTCCGGATTTGCCGTTTCTGGAATGGCGCAGCCGCCACTCCGCTACCGACGTGAGGATGCCGTCAACCAGCGCGCGCACGGCCAATACCGTCCACGGCATCATGGCCAGCAGCACCACGGCCATGTAGTACCAGAACGGCTGCTGGTGCTGATAGCGGTCGGTGGCGAAGCGCTCCAGGTTGTGCTCGAGGAAGAATTCGCGGAAAAAGGTTGGGTTCTGGTGCTGCACGGCAATGAACCAGGGCAGGACCATGGCGAAGTAGAGAAGAATGCCCGGCCACCACAGGGAGCGCGGCACGATGTGCCACTCCTTGCGCAGAAAGGCAAAGGCCACGATGATGAGCATGGCCAAGAAGGGCGCCACCGGGCCCTTGGCCAGCGTGGCCAGCCCGGTAAAGAAATAGATGTCGTAGAGCCAGAATTTCGACCCGGTCTCGTACCAGGCGTACCAGCCCAGGAGGCCGATGGCGAGCGGCGCAGCCATCTGCATGTCTGTCGACGCGCCGCGGGCAAAGCCGAGAATGCCCGCGCAGGCCACTGTGATCAGCGCCGCGTCCAGATGGCCGCCGGGCCGGAATCGTCGCATGTGCAGGTAAATCAACGCCACCATCACGAAGGCGAAGGTGGTCGAGGGCAGGCGCGCGCTCCAGTCGTGCACGCCGAAATCCTGAAACAGGAACATCGCCCGCCAGTAATAGAGCGCGGGCTTCTCCAGCCACGGCCGCCCATAGAGATACGGCGTAACGCAGGCGCTCAGCCGTTCCTCGAGGGTATGGGAGGAGTCGAACCGGTCCAGCATCTCGTGGGCGATCTGCGCGTAACGCGGCTCGTCGGCGCCCACCAGGCCCAGCCCGTCACCGCCAAACAGCGGAACCAGCCCATAGAGGAGAAAGAAGATGCTGAAGGCCAGAAAGACTGAAGCCTCGCTCACCGTAGCCCAGCTGGGCAGTCGCCATCGCCGGGTTTTTTCTGAATCCGGGGCAGGCGGTTCCAACGAAGTTTCCATTTTCAGCAGTTCTCCAGCGGAGGGAGGCGAAGCGATCCCCAAAGTTCCCCTTGCCCAGTCTGGCCAATTTGGCCTGACCTCAACTCGTGCGCCTCTTGCAATGGCTTCTCTTCGCGTCCGAAGAGGCGCTGCCCTTCCGATCGGGCAGCTCCCGGGGGGAGCCGGACGCTTCGTGCGCCGGTCACGCAGGGGTGCGGCCATCTCCCATGCGGTCAGCGTCAAGGCTATCAGATTCGCTCGGCCCCTAGAACGTGAATTGCGGACGGGAATTGCCGGCGCGAATCCCGCTCAGAGCCCGGCCACGGCTGGCCGCAGCCGGGCGAGGATTTCGTCCCGCGCGCGATCGAGCGGCCCAGCGAGCGTGCAGCCGGCTGCGTTCTCGTGTCCGCCCCCGCCCAACCCTTCGGCAATCTCGGCCACGTTCACCTTGCTCTTACTGCGCAGACTCAGCCGCACCTGCCGATCGGGCAGCTCGCGCAGAAAAACCGCTGCCTCCACGCCGGCGATGCTCAAGGCAAAGTTCACAATGCCTTCGCAGTCTTCTTCCAAGGCTGCGGCGCGCGCCATGTCTTCGAGCGTGATCCACAGCCAGGCCAGCCTGCCCTCGCGCTCAAGAGTTTGCAGCGCTGCGCCCAGCAACACCACTTTCGAGGCCGGCACCGAATAATAGACGTCCTGCGCCAGTGCGATGGGATCGGCCCCGGCCAGCACTAGCTCTTGCGCCAACGCAAAGGTGCGCACGCTCAAGGCGCCATAGGAAAAGCTCCCGGTGTCAGTCAGGATGGTGGTGTACAGGCACGCGGCCATCTGCGGCGTCAGGGTTACGCCCGCGGCCATGGCGACGCGATACACCAGCTCGCCCACGCTGGCGGCATCGCAGTCGATCCAGTTCAGCTGCGCATAGGGCCGCCCGCTGAAGTGGTGATCGATGTTGACGAGGAAGAGATCTTCGAGACCCTCGATGCCCGCCCGCTCCATGCTGTCGCACTCGAGCAGGATGGCCGCGTCGTACGGGCCGCGCAATTCGGCCGCTGAGCGGATGTTTTCCGCGTCCGGCAGCCGCCGGTAGAGCACCGGAACCTGATCGGCGGTCACCAGGTCAGCCTTCTTGCCCATCTGCCCGAGCACCATGCCTAGGGCGAGCATGCTGCCTACCGCATCGCCGTCGGGGCGCGCATGGGAGCAAACGAGGAACCGCTCGCCCTCTCGCAGCACGCGAAGAACTTCATGCAGTGGATCGGATTCGGCGCCGTGGGCTTTCTCCGGCTCCGCGCGTGTCGCAGCTTCCTTGGTCATGGAGCAGACAACCTCCGGACTCACGGTAAGCAGCATCGTGGGGAGTAAAGCAAAGGCTTACTTGGGCCCGGCCTCCTGCTCCTGCCGGTGAGCCGCCTGGTGCTTGCCCGCGGTGACATGGGCGCCTGCGTTGGCGGGGTTCTCCGCTGCGTGGGGGTGTTTCCGCGAGCGGCTCATCAACTCTTCAATGCGCGCCTGGAAGCGTCCGGAGCGGTCGGCCAGAAAGCTCAGCTCGGGCACGTAGCGCACGCCCATCCGCGCCTTGAGCTCGTGGCGAATGTAGCCCTTGGCTGCTTCGAGGCCGGCGATGGTCTCACTCTCCGACTTGGCGATATCTTTGGAGTTCGAGTCCACGGCAACGTATACCCGCGCCGATTTGCCGCCCGGATTCAGTGCGACCTCGCTTACGTGGCAGAAATCGATGCGCGGATCGGAGAGCTCGCCCTCGATCATGGCGCCGATCTCGTCCCGCAACGTCTCGGCCACCCGGTCCTGATGATGTTTCCGCGCTCTGTGCTCGGGCATGATCGCCCTCCTTGCCCCGGTGGTAAACCCAACAGGATAACAAAGGATGGCTCATAGCGTGGGGCGCGACCGGCAGATCTGGAGCGTTGCGTGGAGTGAGGCCGGTGTGCCCTTAGGCCAGCTCCAGCTCAATCGTCTTTTTCTCCGTGTCCAGCTTCACAATCTTGAAGCTGCGCACCTGTCCTTCGGCTGCGGGCTCGGGCTTCGCCTGAGGCGCAGGCGCATTGCCCTTCCATCGCGCCGCGAGCATTGCGCTCAAGCTGGTCAAGTTGGAATCACGGCCGGCGCGCGGATCGGGCTTCGCGGCGCCTTTCGGGTCGGCCGCGACGCCGGAATCGGCCTTCGGCTCCCGGGCTGCCTTACACCTCGCGCGGATGCCATCGCCGAGCTCCACATCAGCACCCGCGGCCGTCACCACGACCACGCGCCCGGAGACCGTGTCACCCGGCTTGTGCTCGGCGATGTACTCGTCGAGGCCCGTGGGAATGAGCTGCTTGAGGGAGAGCTTGATCTGCCGCTTCCCGGCGTCGACGGCGAGCACCAGCGCCTGCACGCGCTGCCCCGCGCGCAGCACCTCGCTGGGATGGTTGAGCCTGCGCCCGGCCACGATTTCGCTGATGTGCACCAGCCCTTCCACGCCCTCGGCAATCTCCACAAAGGCGCCGAAGTTCATCAGCTTCGTCACCGGCCCTTCGACCTGCGCGCCCGCCGGGAACCGGCGCTGTGCCTCGAGCCAGGGATCGGCGAGCGTCTGCTTGAGGCCGAGCGCGATCCGCCCCGGCTCGGCGTTGGCCGGCGGCTTGACGGAGAGAATGACCGCGTCCACGCGATCGCCCGCCTTGAGCAGATCGGAGGGATGGCGCACCTTTTTGGCCCACGACATCTCGGAGATGTGGATCATGCCTTCAAGCCCCGGTTCGAGCTCGACGAATGCGCCAAAATCCGTCACCCGCGTCACCGTGCCCGCGATGCGCGCGCCGGGCAGGTAGCGCTGGGCCGCGGTCTCCCACGGCTCCGGCTGAAGCTGTTTGAGGCCGAGCGAAACTTTCCTGGTCTCGGCGTCGATTTTGAGCACCTTGAGGGTCAGTTCCTGGCCCACGCTGAGCACATCTTCGGGCTTGGCAATCCGCGCGCGCGAAATATCGCTCACGTGCAGCAGGCCGTCGACACCACCGATGTCTACGAACGCTCCGTAGGGCATCAGCGAGCGCACCGTGCCTGTGACCGTGTCGCCCGGCTTGAGCGCAGCGCGCCGCTCGTTGAGCGAAGCCCGCGCCTGCTCCTCAAGCACCACGCGGCGATCGACCACGACATTCTCGTCGGCCACGTCGAGCTTGGTGATGCGGCAGGTGATCTCGGCTCCCACGAGCGCTTCGAGCTCCGCGGCGTCGCGCGTGCCGCTGCGCGAGGCAGGCATGAAGGCGCGCACGCCCACGTCCACGCTCAGCCCGCCCTTTACCGCCGCGGTCACCGTGCCCGCAACCGGGGTCTTCTCAGCAAACGCGCGCTCCAGCGCCGTCCAGTCCCGCGGCTGGGCCACGCGGAAGCGGGAAAGCTCGTAGTAACCTTCCTGGTTGCGGCCCCGGATCGAAACCGGAAACACATCGCCGCGCTTCACGCCCTCGGCATTGTTTTCGAAAGCCGCGCGCGGCAGCACGCCCTCCATCTTGTAGCCGATGTCGAGAATCACCTGCTCCGGTGTGAGCGAAACCACCGTGCCCTCCAGTTGCTTCGCCGCCGCGCGATGCGTATGCGTGCGCTCAAAGTCGCGCAACACGTCAGCAAAGGACTCGCCGGTCTCAGCGTGTTCCTCGGGAGCCGCTGTGTTTCCGGGCGAAGGTGCCGCGCTCAATTTAACTTCGTTGCCGGTATCGTCTCCCGATTCATTCCCGGTTTGACTGTTGGTATCGTCGGTCATGGCGCCTGCATTGATTGTCCCATGCGCAGGCGAGGCGCCCGGGCCCGGCGCGCGGATGACCGCTCACTTCTCGACGAAGGCTTTGAGCCGCTCGAGTGACTTGTCCCATTCGCGGGAGACAAAGCTCAGGTACTCTTCCATCTCCTTGAGCGGCCGCGGATCAAGCTCGAAGTGGCTTTCGCGCCCCGCGCGCACGCTGCGCACCAGGCCCGCGCGCTGAAGCACGCGCAGGTGCTTGGTGACCGCCTGCCGCGTGAGCCGCGAGCCGCGCGTGAGGTGCGCAATCGACTCCGACTGCCCCCGTGCGAGGCGCGCAATGAGCGTGAGCCGCGTCTCGTCGCCGAGCGCGGCAAACACCAGCGCCTGTGCGGGCGTGCGACCCGGTTCGCGAACCGGTCTGCGCTTACGCTCTCTCTGCAAGATAGCCCTCGATGTTCTTCATTTGCTGCGCCCATCCGCCTTCGTTGCCGCGCTGCGCCCGTTCGCGCCACCCGGCGGGGACGCTTGCGAAGCCGGATTCGGTCACGGTGAGCAGCGTGCCGGAGGCGGTCTTTTCGAGGTGAAACTCGACCAGGGTGCGCGGCGCCTGAGAGTAGTCGGGCGAGTAGCGCTCCTTGTCATGAAATTCGATTTGCGCCCAGGTGTAGGAGAAGAGCCGCTCGGACTCCATCTTTTCGATCAGGGCTTCCCAAACGACGTGTTCGAAGCCGGGATGCGTGATATGCCCGCGCGAAACCTGGCCCACCGCGAAAGGACCTTCCAGCTTCACGTGAAACCACTCGCCGAACTCGCGCCAGTCCGTCAGCGCGCGCCACACGCGCGCCGGCGGCGCTTTAAGCTCGATGCTTTTGATGATTTGGTCATCCATGATAGGCAACCTCTTGGTTGCATATTAATCGAAATGAGACGGAAACGCAACCATTTGATTGCGTTTTTTTAGAAGTAATTTGCATCCGGGGGCCTGCGGCAAAGTTCTCCATCGCCGGCGGACTTCCGCGGCTCCAGCACCCCGAGCCGACTCTGCGTTATCCTGAATAGGCGCGCCCGTAGCTCAGCTGGATAGAGCGAATGCCTCCGGAGCATTAGGTCGGGAGTTCGAATCTCTCCGGGCGCACCATTCCTTCATCTCTTCTTCGCAGGTCTCCGGGTCTGTTCCGGATTCTCCGTCCTCGATTGCACCCAGCAAAGCCTCAACTGCGCACTCCTCCTTGTTTGCATACCACGGCCCGTCTTCCGGTTTCAGAACGGAACTCGCCATCCGCGGGACGTGGCCAATTCGAGGTAGCCGTACATCTTTCGGGGGATTCCCGTCAGTTTTCGGTAGTTTCCCGGTAATCAATTGTGCAAACATTAGTAACCTCGCATAGTTCAGCCGGACGACCTCAATGCTCGAGTCCCGGCGCCTTGCGCACGAATCGGCAGCTTTCTCCCGGCTGGCCGGTCGCGTATGCAACGCGGCCATCCTGCCTTCAGGGAAGCACAGACAGCCGTCGGATTGCATACGGAGTTGCTCATGAATCGCGGATTCGCTGGAATCATTCCCCGGGTGAATGCGGAGATCCACACGCGCAGGCACAGCCGCGCGTGCAACCGGATGGCCGCACCCCCGGCGATGTTGCTTTTGGTTCCCATCATGATCTTTGGCGGGGCCCTCATCACGGTCCCTGGTGCGCAGGCGCAAGCGATCTTCAATCCTGAGCCGGTGGGCACTGCTTCCGGCACGCAGGCGGTCACCGTTCCCATCAGTACATCCGGCACCGTGAGCAGCGTCGCGGTCCTCACCGGCGGCGCATCGGGACTCGATTTCGCGGCAGGAACGGGCACCTCCACCTGCACCGGCAGCCTGACCGCGGGAACAAAGTGCACGGCCTACGTTACGTTTATGCCGACAGCCCCGGGCGTGCGCTCGGGCGCAGTGGTTGTGGTGGGTACGGCCGGCACGACCACCACGGTTCTGGGTACAGCGTACATTTCCGGCAGCGGAACCGGCTCCCTGGGCGTGATCGTTCCCGGCAATATGACTCCGGTGGCGGGCCAGGTGGATACGTATCTCGGCTCCGTGGGCGACGGCGGTCCGGCTACCCAGGCGGTGCTCTACCTGCCCACGGGCGTAGCTCTTGACGGCGCGGGCAACATGTACATTGCAGACAGCGCGCACAACCGCGTGCGCATGGTCTGCGCCAGCGCGACCAGCGCCGTGATCCAGGGAACCACATGCACGGGCGCGGGGGTCATCTCCACCATCGCCGGCGACGGCAGCTCGGGCAACTCCGGCAACGGACCTGCATCGACCTCGGTGCTGAACCAGCCCAACGGCGTGACCGTGGATGGCGCGGGGAACGTCTACATCGCCGATACGGGCAACAACGAGATCCGCGAGATTGTCGCCGCCACCGGGCAGATCGTGACCGTGGCCGGCGGCGCAACCACCGTCTGCGCCGCCACGACCGACTCCGTCGGCGACGGCTGCCCCGCGCTCCAGGCCACGCTCAATAATCCTCTCGGCGTCAGCCTCGATACCGGCGGCAATCTCTACGTCGCCGATACCTCGAACCAGCGCATCCGTGAGGTCCCGGTCTCCACCGGGACGATCGCGACCGTTGCCGGCAACGGCACAGGCGGCTACAACGGCGACAACATTACCGCCATCAGCGCCGAGCTCAACACGCCGTACGGCGTGGCCTTCGACGCTTCGGGCAACATGTACATCCCCGACCAGGGCAACGACCGCGTGCGCATGGTCTGCGCCAGCGCCACCAGCGCCGTCATCTCCGGAACCACCTGCACCGGCGCGGGCATCATCATCACTGTTGCCGGCGACGGAACTCAGGGTTTCTCCGGCGACTCCGGTCCGGCCGCAAGCGCGGAACTGTGGGCGCCCTCCGGGGTGGCTCTCGATGCCGCCGGCGATCTCTACGTCGCCGATACGCAGAACCAGGCCATCCGCAAGGTGAACTCCTACTCCGGTAACATCTCCACGCTGGTGAGGAGCGGCGTGGGCACTGTCTATTATCAGAACGCCTTCATCAACACGGGTCTCTACGCGCCCACGGGCATCGCGCTGGACGCGAGCGGCGATGTCTACATTGCCGATGCGCTGGACATGGTGATCCGCGAGGTGCAGAGCAACTTCACTGCGCTCGATTACAAGACCGCTGTGCGCCAGGGTTCGCAGTCCACCCAGATGCCGGTGACTATCGAAGACGACGGTAACGCCGATCTCGGCATCACCGGGATCACGGCCGGGGCCAACGCGCAGGTTAACAACGTGACTACCACCTGCGTGGTTTCGCCGCCGGACCTCGACACCTCCCGGGACTGCATCATCGGCGCCATCTTTGCGCCGACGGCCACGGGCAATCCGCTCACCGGGAACATCGACGTTACCAGCCAGACTGCCAATTCGCCGCTCGATATCGAGCTTGTAGGCGACGCGCTGGCCGTCAACTCCACCACCACGGCGATCACCTCCACGCCGGACCCGTCGAATTACGGCCAGATTGTCACCTTCACCGTAACCGTAACCACCGGCTCCGGCACCGGAAGCCTGACCGGGACGGTCACCATCACAGACACGTCGACCAACCCAGTAACAACGCTGGCTTCAGGCCTTGCAGTCAACTCCTCCGGCGTGGCCACCTTCCAGATTTCCACGCTTGCCGTGGGGCAGCACACCATCGTCGCTGCTTATAGCGGAGACTCCGGCCATACTTCGAGCACGTCCACTGATAACGGCGTGATGCCCCTGATTCAATCCGTCGACGAGAACACGACTACTTCGCTCAAATCCAGCGTGAACCCATCGGCGCCGGGCCAGAATGTCACCTTCACGGCGACAGTAAGCATCTCCGGCGGCGGAGGCGTCACTCCGGACGGAACCGTGACATTCATGGACGGCACCACCACGCTGGGCACGGTGCCCGTCACCAGTGGAACCGCGGCCTACTCCACTACCACGCTGGCCGTTGGCCTAAATCCGATAACGGCCGTTTACAGCGGTGATCCCACCAACGACATCCTCGGCAGCACGTCCAAGGTGCTCGATCAGGAGGTGCAGGGAAGTTCGACCGTGATCCTCACCTCGTCGCTCAACCCCTCGACCTTCGGAACCTCCGTCACCTTCACTGCCGCGGTCACATCCTCGTCCTCTTCAGCGCCCACCGGAACCGTGACCTTCTACGACGGCACAACCAAGCTCGGCACGGGCACGCTCGGCGGCACGCCGGATGAGGCCACATACGCCACGGCCGCGCTGGCCGTGGGAACGCACCAGATCTCGGCCGTCTACTCCGGCGATGCGAATAATGGCACGGCGACCTCCAACACCGTCGCCCAGGTGGTCAATCCCACGCAGACCGCCACGACCGTAACCGCCACGCCCAACCCCGGCATCGCCAATGAGCCCGTTGCCATCACCGCCACGGTCAAGGAGACGTCGGGCACCGCGACGCCCACGGGAACGGTGACCTTCACCTCCGGAACCACGACCCTGGGCACGGCCACGCTGAACAACGGCACGGCCACCATCAACCCCGCGCTCGCGGCCGGAACTTACCAGGTCGTAGCCACCTACTCCGGCGACACCAATGACGGCGGCAGCGCCTCCGCTGCGCTCACGCTCACCGTGAACCTGGCTGCTTCCACCACTGCGCTTACGGTCTCGCCGAATCCGGCGGTGACGGGCGGCACCGTCACCTTTACTGCATCCGTTACCAGCACGGGCGTGGCGCCCACCGGCACGGTGACTTTCCTCTCCGGGACCACTACGCTGGGCACGGGCACGCTCAAGAATGGCGTGGCTACGTTCTCCACAGCTACGCTCGCAGTGGGCAGCTACACTATCACCGCGAGCTACAGCGGCGACGGCAATAACGCCACCAGCACCTCGGCAGCGGTCAGCCTCTCGGTTACGCTGATTCCCACCACCACCAGCCTGGCCACATCCGCTACCACCGGAGCCAACCCGCAAACGATTCTCATTGCGGTCGTTGAAGGCACCACAGGTCCCACGCCCACGGGCACGGTGACCTTCACGGACGGAGGCACCGTGATCGGGTCGGCCGCGCTCGATTCAAGCGGCGTGGCCACGCTCACCCCCAACCTGCCCACGGGCAATTACCTCATCGTTGCCGGCTACGGCGGCGACTCCCTGCACAGTCCGTCCACTTCGACGCCCGTCAGCATCAGCGGCGCGCCCGCGGGATTCAGCCTCACAGTGAGTCCGGCGACGGTCTCGCTGAAGGCTTCTGAGAACGCCACGCTTACCGTCAGCCTCACCTCTGAGGGCGGCTTTACCGATACCATCGGTCTCGGGTGCGGATCGCTGCCCGTGGGCGTCACCTGCCTGTTCTCCTCGAACCAGGTAAAGCTGGCCGCCAACGGCACCGCAACCGCGCAGTTGAGCATTGACACCAACAACCCCATCGGCGGCGGAGCTACGGCAATGAATCACCGGCCGATGAACGGCGGCGCGTCTCTCGCCGGCGTGTTTTTACCCCTGAGTGCGCTCTTTGGCTGGCTTTTCTGGCGGGTACGCCGGCGCAGCCTGGGCGCGCTCACTCTGATTCTGATCATGGCGCTTTCGGCCGGCGCGCTGGTGGCTACCGGTTGCAGCGGGTACAGCTCCAGCACCGCAGCCGCCGGCACCTATGTCATCCAGGTGACCGGAACCGGCACCAGCAGCGATGTCATCCACTACCAGAACGTCTCGCTGACGATCACACAATAATGCGGGGATTCAACACTCTACCCGGCATAGGAGAGCGATGAAGACATTCCACGTTTTATGCAAGCAGGTGGTCGAGGGGCCGGTAGCGCGGTCCTGGTTTTTTAGGGCTCTCGCAGCGGCAGTTTTCACGGCATGCCTCGGGGCGCCGGGCATGGTGCGCGCGCAGGTGCTGCCATCGGCCAACGAGGGCGGATTCAGGTTGTCCGCCGGCGGCGCCGCGTCCGGCTCGTACCTCCAGTACGGCGAGAGAAAGCTCGGCGGCGTCTCCGCCTTCGTCGATGCGGAAACCCACCACCGGCTGGGCATCGAAGGGGAGGGCCGCTGGCTCGAGTTCAACCAGGTCGAAAATGTTCACGTGGAGACATACTCGATCGGTCTGCGCTATCACATGAACTTTGGCCGCTTCCAGCCCTACGCCAAAGGCCTGATCGGCTTCGGCGACCTGAACTTCCCCTTCGGCTATGCCCACGGCCGTTATCTGGTGGTCACGGGGGGCGGCGGCCTGGACTACCGCTGGACCAACCGCATCCACTTTCGCATCCCTGACGTGGAGTACCAGGACTGGCCCCAGTTCACCTACGGAGCCATGTCTTCTGTCAGCGTGAGCGCCGGAGTGAAGTTCGGAATCTTCTGATCCGTCTGGAGCGGTCTCATCCGCTCCTCTTCTCCGGTTCCGGTTCCACGGTTCCGGCTTTGCCCGGTTATCCCTCGGCTACGGCTGCGGGCTGGTCTGCTCCGGCTTAACCACTCCGCCGGACTGCGGAGCCGGAGTTGGCGAGGCAGGCTGAGCGGCGCCCTGTGGGGTCTTCGCGGGCGCGCTCGTCGGCGCGTTGCCCGTTGACGGCTCCGCCGGCTGCGCATCCGTTTTTTGCGAGCCGGTCTTCTTGGAATCAGGTTGCGAGCTCGTCGATGGCGCAGCTCCATCCGCAGGCCCAGTAGTTCCAGGCGCAGACGATTCCGGAGAAGAGGCTTCGGCGGGAGACGGTTTCACCGGGGCAGCGGCCGGCGCCAACGGCGCATGCGCCCGCGCGGCCGCCGTCTCCGCCGATGGCACATAGATGGGGGTTACGGGCAGGCTGAGGGTCTGTACCGTCGCCGGGTCATCGCGCAACTTCACATACAAAACTCCGCCCGTGGGATGGGGCACAATCAACTGCGTTCCGGTAAAGTCCGGGGGAACCTGCGTGGGATTGGCGAAGTCAGTGGTCGAGGCGACGGCGTTGGCGAGGAAGAGATTCGATCCATCCAGCAGGCAGGGCTTGCTGAGCGAGCGCGGGCAGCGCAGCTCCTTGAATCCCGGGGTCCGCACCAAGGTTCCCAAAGAAACCCAGTCGCCGGCCGAGCCGTCGGCTGCAACCGCGCGCACCCGGATAGGCCCGAAGGCCGAAGAGCCGAACCGGGTAAGCGGATCGATGCTGCCCACGGCGGTCTGCGCGTCCTCGAGCATCAGGCTGCCGTCGGCAAGGTCCAGCATGGTGTGAAAGCTGGAGTCGGCCGCGGCCACCTCCACGCGCTCGTCGCGCGGAAACTCCGCAGGCAGGCTCGACTTGAGGAAGAACACCAGCCGGCCGTCCACGGGCAGATCATCAGGGCTGCCGAATTCGACAGGTGATGGCGCCGCCGGAGCCACTTCCTGCACTCCTTTGCTCAAAAGGGTGATCTCAGGCCGCGGCGGATTCACGGTTACAGGAGCGTCCAGTTCGCGGCCGTCTTTCAGCTCCACGCGCGCGGTGTACTCCTTGCCCGGCGTGAGGTTGGAGGTGGGCTCAACCGCGTTGAGGAGCAACTGATCCATATCGTCGGCGCGGCTCAGCGTGGAAGGCGTAAGGCTGATGGCGCCGATTCTCGCCTTGGCCACTTCGTCCAGCCGCGTGCCCCTGAGATAGGCGGTCTTGTCCCCCGCGGAAAGAGTGAGCCGCTCGAGCGATGCGGCTACCCCGTAGGCCGTCATCTTCATTTCGTCCGGATGGGCAAGGCCATACTGGTAAATCGCCACCTTGACCGGTCCCGGCATCGCCTCCTTGAGGGGAATGGAGACCTCAAGCATGTCCGGCTTGGGAGACTTCCAGGTGAGGCTGTCCGCGTAGCCTCCGCCGGCAAGCTCTTCCACCTTACTCACGCAGAGCGAGCTCTCGCCGGCGAAGTGCAGCGTATCGTCGCGACCCACCACCAGCGCGGAATCGTCTGCGGGCGCAAGCCTCCACTTGCCCGACTCTGCGGCCACCAGGTGAAACTCCGGACCCTTCCAGTCGTCGAACCCCCATTTGCCCGTGACCACGGCGTTGAACGCGCCGCCGGGCAGCGACGGCACCTTTGACTCGAGCACCAGCCCGCCTGCGCCGGGTTCGGCCTGCACCGGCAGATCAAGCGGAGCCACTTTTTGCCCTTCAGCCGGCTCTACGTGCAGCTTCAGATCGTGCGCCAATTGCGTGGCAAACAGGAGCGGACCTCCCTCGGCGGGCAAAACCAGCGTGGGGCTATAGGCGCAGAAGCTGTCGCCCGGATTGACGGGATGCAGAGGCTCCGGCCGTGCCGGCCCCAGCGGCGGCAGGGCTACGACCACCACCGATTTGGGGTTGCGGAAGGAGGGCGGCATGTTCAGGCGCAGGTTCAGCGTATCGGCCGTGGGCAGGGCGAGAGCAGGAATGTACTGGAAGTGGGCCGTGTGCAGCGAAGAAAGGATGCGCACGGTATCCACTACCGCGCCCACATAGGGGCTGTAAAGTCCTCCGCCGGCCATGCTCGAGTAGCTGAGCTGGTTCATCAGGTCGGCCGTGGAGCCACTGGTGAGCTGGTCCGTCAGTGTCTCGGCGTTGGCGTCGTCCAGCACCAGCCCCTCCGAGTTCTGCGAGAGGCAGCTCGCCTGCTGATCGACGGGACGGCTGAAGCAGTCCTGATTGATCTTGATGCCCAGGCTGCGGGCGGCGAGTTCGGCGCGGTCCTTGAGCGATTTCGGGTCAGTCTGCGAAGTCTCCTTCACGTCTGACAAGTAGGCCTCGAGCCGCATCCGCTCCCAGCTTGCCGCCTGCAGATCCTGGGCCGCGCGGACAAAGGCTCCGGGACGGCTGCGCACCGCGCTGCGCAGTGTATTGAAGTCCCCGCCGGTTTCCGGGGCGAGGAAGATCAGTGCCTGCTGGGCCTCTTCGGGGACGGTCACGAAAACGCCCTCCTCGCTGGCTGCCCGGCTCCAGGTCTCGACCCGCGTAAACCACTCGGGCGGAGGCGGATTGGTCGATCCGCGCAGAAACGCGACCACCAGCACGAAATGCAGCGACTGGCTTGGGGGCAGGTCGGGGTGAATCCAGAGCCGGTCACCGGGCAACAGATTCGGCGCTTCTGAGATCGGCAGGGTTACGTCGCCACGCTTCACGTGGACATCGACTTTGGGTCCGGAGAGATCGAACGCCGGGCCGTCCGCGCAGAACCCGACGGAAGCAAAACAGAAAACCAGAGACAACAGATACCGCAGACAACAGCGCATGCTTTCTATTGTACGAATTCGGGCAGCCGACGTAATCAGGCCGGGCAGGCAACTTTTTTAATGGAAACTGCTTCACGGATCGGCCCCGTGGGGTTAATATCGGGTAAACTGGAGGACGCGCGGTCTCGTCTTACTCTGAAATCTTCTTCAACTCCTTGGAGTAGAAGGGGAAAGGGGGTCTGCCTCTGCCGTTGGGCGGTCGACCCGCGGGTACGCGCCGTCTTACATTGAATCGAGAACGAACATTGGATTCCTCCCGCTGGACCGATCGAAATAAGGGTCTGAGGAACCAGTAAATTTCTTGCTGTCATCGGCGCTGAGTGAGCTTGCGCGCAGTGGAACCGGCAAGTCCTTCCCTGACGCGTATTTTCCGCCGCTCATGCGGCCTACCGGGCTTTCCAAATCAATCGCATTGGGAACGTGTTGTATCGGGTCCCCATCGAAGTAACGTAGCAGTTTTTTATTGCAGTTCTCCTGTTGCTGCAAGGCTTAGCCGTAGCCCAAGAGTGATGCGCCGGTGCGTTCCGCCTCTGCGCAGGGCCGGTGAGGCTGTAACCGGGGAGCAGCATAAAGCAGAGGCTGTTGGTCGGCGCGCGGCGCGGTCTTGCTCTCCTCAAGACCCCGCTGGTTCGAGTGTTGCAGCCGCGCGCTCCGGCAGTTGAGCAATGGGAGAGAAAGAAATGAAGTCGACAAGAGCTGCGCAGAACAGCGTAGAGAATGGCAACCTGAGTATTCCCGCCGCAGAAGAAATTATCGAAAATGCACTGAATGAACTGCAGTATTCCACTGATCCCGGCCTGGCGCGGGCGTTGAGCTTTCTTGCCCCTCCGGGATACCAGGCGATTGTGGAGCTTTGCAGCGAAAATGGACGCAGCAAGCGGAGAAACGCGTCGGCGGACACATGGTCGCCGGAGGACGACGAGGTTCGCATTTACTTTGAGCGCACCGGCGAGGGCGAGCCGTCTTCGCGCGCCAGCCGCGCGCCGCGTTCCCTGGCCAATCATGCCGCCGAGGAGGAGGAAGCGGAGCCCGAGCCGCTGCTGCCCGGCGACATGGACTCGCGGGTGAAAGAACTCTGCGCGGCCCTGGCAGAAGCCGAGCGCGGCGGCCACGCCTTTATCGCCCTGAAGTGGTTCCGCGACTCGTTTCTTCCGCGCAAAACTTACCGCTGGAACCAGCATCCGGAGACGCGGCAGTCGGTTCTGGCCGAGGCCATCCAGCGCGGCGTGGTGATGACCAGCAAGATTGCCAACCCCAAGACCCCGGCTTACCCCACCACCACCATCCGGCTCAACCGCGCCGAGGCCGGAATTCCCGAGGAAACCCAGCGCTTCCATCCCGTGGCCGTACACGGCGAGGCAGCCGCCGAAGCCATTGAATTGGAACGGGGGAGCGAGTGAGCTTCTACTTTCTCGAGGCCACCGCCTTCATCAAGCTCTTCGTGCAGGAGCCTGGCTCGGACGCGCTGATCCGGCGGCTGGAACCGGTGGAGGACAACCGCAAGCTGATCTCTGCCTCCACTCCGCTCGAGGTCTACGCAGCCATCCGCCGGCGCGAGCGCGCTGGCGACATTGCCGCTGCCGATGCTGCCGCCGCGCGCGAGGTGCTGCGGCTGGAATCGGCGCGCACGGTGCAGCAGCCGCTGAACCCGGCGGTGCTCGAGGCCGCGCGCCAGCTTATCGACCGCACCAGCCTGCGCTGGCCTGAAACCCTGCAACTGGGCGCCGCGCTTGCCGCCCGCGACATGTTCAGGGGCACCGCCATTCTCTTCATTTCCTCTTCGCCGCACTTGCTTGAGGCCGCGCGCGCCGAGGGCCTTGAAACCCTCGATCCGGTTAGAGAGGAAGTCCCCGTGCATTAGCCGCGGGGAACCTCCTCCTAGTCCACCTGCGCCGGACCCGCTCATGGCCCGCGCCAGCGCGCCTCCGTTATGATCTTCCCGATACACGCTGACCTGGTGTTCCTCACTTATGGGAGAGCAGATGATCATCCCCCCGCCGCAAGGGGCGGCGCAGACGGCCGGCACCAAATCGCAACTGCGCAAGGCCATGGGCTTTTGGGATGTGCTGCTCTTCAACATCGCCACCGTGCTTGGACCCCGCTGGATTGCCGCCGCCGGTCACAACGGCACTTCATCCATCAGCCTCTGGGTCCTGGCCGCGGTTTTCTTCTTCGTGCCGGGCGCTTTCGTTATCAACGAGCTTTCCTCGCGCTTTCCCGAGGAGGGCGGCCTCTACGTCTGGGCCCGCGAGGCCTTTGGCCCGTTTCACGGCTTCGTCGCGGGATGGACGTACTGGATCTACACCGTCTTTTACTTTCCCGGGCTGCTGCTGGCCAGCGCCTCCATGAGCGCCTACATTCTCGGCGGGCGCGGCATGGCGCTCGCGGATAATCGCGCTTTTCTGCTTTGGGTCTCTCTGGCCATGCTGCTGCTGGCCGTGGTGCTCAACATCGTGGGCCTGAACATCGGCAAGTGGCTGCAGAACGCGGGCGGGGTGGGCACGTATCTTCCGCTCATCCTGCTCGTCGGCATTGCGGCTGTGGTCGCGTGGAAGCACGGATCGGCGACGCAGTTCACGCTGCGCAACATGATGCCGACATGGAACTGGGATACGGTGAACTTCTGGTCGCAGATCGCTTTCGCGTTCACAGGCCTGGAGCTGGTTTCCGCCATGAGCGAGGAGGTGCGCGATCCGCGGCGCACGCTGCCGCGCGCGGTCTTCGGCGCCGGCGCGCTGATTGCCCTCATGTACATCGCCGGCACCTTCGCCGTGCTCGCACTCATGCCCGCCGCCGGCGTCGATCCGCAGAGCGGCGTCTTCGGGGCTATCGCGGCGGGTTCCATCGCTCTCGGCGTCGGCTTTTTCGGCATCGTGGCCGCGCTGCTGGCCGCCGCAGGCAACGTGGGCGGCGTGGGCACCACCGTGGCCGGCATTGCCCGCGTGCCCTTCGTCGTGGGCATCGACCGCTATCTGCCCCCGGCCTTCGGCAAGATTCATCCCAAATGGAAGACGCCGTGGGTCTCCATCCTGGTGCAGGCCGTAGCCTCCGGCGCCATTCTGCTCCTCAGCCAGATTCACAGCCGCGGGGTCATCGCAGCCTACCAGGTGGTGGTCGACGCCGCCATTATTCTCTACTTCATCCCGTTCCTCTATATGTTTGCCGCGGTCATCAAGCTTGCCCGGCGCAAGGACCGCGCGGAAAACCCGCATGCGGTGCTGGTGCCGGGCGGCATAGCCGGCGTCTGGCTTTGCGGCGGACTCGGCTTTCTCGTCGTCCTTGTCGGGATCATTCTCTCGTTCATTCCGCCCGGCGGCTCCGACACGCTGGTCTTCGAGGTTGACGTAATCGGCGGGACCCTCGGCTCCGTTTTGCTGGGGCTGTTTCTCTACTGGCGCGGGGCGCGGACGCAGCGGAGCGAGGCATAATTCCGGCGCTCAAGCCGGAGGCGTCTCATTCTTCGGGCGCACTTTGATCGAGAGCTGGGAAAGAAAAACTCTCGAAGGATTGGGGAACAAGGGTCAATCCCGCCGGAAGCGGTTTGCCTGGTCGAATTCGCCGCGCAGCGCGGGGGTGCGCAGGTTTTCGCGCAGGTGCGCCAGCCGCTGCTCCAGCGCATGCAAGGCCCGCTCGATGGGCTCGGTGTTGGTGTGTGCAATGTCGCGCCACATCGAGTAGGGGCTGGCGCCGAGGCGCGTCATCTCGCGCAGCGCCCGCCCGCCCACGTCCTTGAGCTCAGGCGCAGTGCCCACCTCTTCTTCGAGCAGCGCGCTCAGCGCCGTGGCCACGAGCTGCGGCAGATGGCTCACCCACGCCACCAGCTCATCGTGCCGGATGGGGTTCAGATCGAGCACGCGAGCCCCCAGGGCTCTCACCCATTGGCGCCACTCCAGCACCAGTTCAGCACCCTTCGCCGAGCGCCGCGCCGCGGGATCGTCAGTAAACAGCCACACCGCACCGCGAAACAGGTCCGCATCGGCCTGCGAGGCGCCGCCGCGCTCCTTGCCCGCCATGGGATGCCCGGGAAGAAATGCCGGACGCGTGGGCGTGTTATAGAGCCGCGCCGCTGACTCGGCAATCAGCCGCTTGGTGCTGCCCACGTCGGTGACCACTTGCTCCGGCGTGAGCGTGCCCGCGAGCTGCGCCATGAAATCGAGCGTGGCGTAGATGGGTACACAGAGCACCACCACCTCGCTCGCCTTTGCAGCCTCGGCCGGGTCTTCCTCGACCGAGGTCAGTGCGCCCATCCGCATCGCGCGATGCGCCTCGTCGAGAGTGCGGTTCCATCCCTTGATCTCGCCTTGGAAGCCAGACGCGCGCAGGGCCAGGCCAACCGAAGTGCCCAGCAGGCCGGTGCCGAGAATGGCGATGCGCGAGATCATGATTGGCGAGTAAGCAGGTGAGCGAGCCTGCGAAGCACTTGCAACCGCTGACTTGCTGACTCGCTGACCTGCTGGCTTGATTCATCTTACAGCGTTCTTCCCACAGCCGCGGCAATCACGCGCAGCTCCGTTGTCAGCTTGGCGAAATCCTCGAGGTACATGGTCTGCGCCGCGTCGGAAACGGCCTTGTCCGCGTTGGGATGAATCTCGATCAGCAGCGCATCCGCGCCCGCGGCCACCGCGGCCTTGGCCATGGGCGCCACCATGTCACGCCGACCCGTCCCATGCGAGGGGTCGGCCACCACCGGAAGGTGGGAGAGCTTCTTGAGCACCGGAATCGCCGAGATGTCCATGGTGTTGCGCGTTGCGGTCTCGTATGTCCGGATGCCGCGCTCGCAGAGGATCACCTCGTAGTTGCCGCCCGAAAGAATGTATTCACTCGAGAGCAGCAGCTCCTCCACCGTGGCGGCAATGCCGCGCTTGAGCAGCACCGGCTTGCGCACCTGGCCCAGCTCGCGCAGCAGGTTGAAGTTCTGCATGTTCCGCGCGCCCACCTGGAAGCAGTCGATATACGGCAGCATGTCTTCGATCTGCGCGATCTCCATCACCTCGCTCACAATCGCCAGTCCATTCGCGTCGGCTGCCTCGCGCATCAGCTCCAGCCCCGGAATGCCCAGTCCCTGAAAGCTATACGGCGAGCTGCGCGGCTTGAACGCGCCGCCGCGCAGAAACGCGCCGCCGGCGACCTTCACCGCTGCGGCAATGGCGAAGATCTGCTCGCGGTTCTCTACCGCGCAGGGTCCGGCGATGAGCGCAACCTTTCGTCCACCTATGGCGGCGCGGTTGGGGAACTCGACCACCGTTCCCTGCGGCCGCCACGCCCGCCCGGCCAGCTTGTACGGCGAGCTGATGCGGTGCACCTTCATCACGCCGGGCAGCACTTCGAACTTGCTCAGGTCGAGTCCTGCCGTCGGTCCCACTGCGGCCAGGATCGTCTGCATCTCGCCGGTGGTGCGATGCACATGCACGCCGGCCTCCTCCATGGCTCCAATCACGGCATCGATCTGTTCTTCGGTCGCGCTTTCCAGCATGGCAACAATCATGGATTCTTCCCTGTCTCGGGTTCTTTATCCCCCGCGCCATGGCCCAACGCGCCTTCCCGGGCAGCCTGGGCGTTTCTTTGCGAAGCCAACTCGTTCCGCTGCAGCGACCGCATGACGTCGATGATGCGCTCGTAGATGTGCGTGAGTTCGATGTCCGGCAGCGGCCCCTTGTTGGCCGCGCGCACATTGGCGTAGATCACCTTTTCGCGATTCGGCTCGTACACCGGCAGCGAAGTGGCCGCTTTCAAATGGCCGATCATCTGCGCAGCGCGGGCCCGCTCGCTGAGCAGCTCCACGAGCTGGCGGTCCAAGGCATCGATGCGGATTCGCAGTTCTTCGATCGTCATTGCATCCTCGCGTTGCTGAGAACGAACTAGCCGCTATCGGCCTTCAGCTCTCAGCTGCAGCTTGCCAGAACAAACCTCCGCGGCCAATCCGGCTGCGCGCAGGCTGAGGGCTGATGACTAATAGCTGACGGCTGCATTTTTCTCCGGGCCGGCATCCGCTTCAGCGGGCAGACGCAGGCCCTGGATAAATCGAGCCACCGCGCCGGGCGCCGAGTCCGGAGTCGACTGTTCGATCAGCTCGACAATCGCGCTGCCAATCGCCGCGGCATCCGCGAACTCCCCCACCTGCGCAAATTGCGCCGCGTTGGAGATGCCGAAGCCCACGGCCACCGGCAGCCCGCCGTCAACGGATTTCGTCCATCGACGAAGGCGCGCAACCAGCGCCGCCGCGTCCGCCGCCAGGGTCTGCTGCTTGCCGGTGATTCCCGTGCGCGAGATGGCATAGACAAACCCTCGCGAGTGCGTGGCGATGGCCCGCAGCCGTTCATCGGAACTGGTGGGCGCGGCGAGAAAAACCGGCGCCAGTCCCACCCGGGCAAGCTCCGCCAGATACTCACCTGCTTCTTCCACGATCAAATCCGTCGCGAGGACCCCGTCAGCGCCGGCCGCTGCCGCGTCCTCGGCAAATTTGCGCAGGCCGTAACGCAAAATCGGATTCAGATAACCGAACATCACCAGGCCCGCCGCCGGACGCGCCGTGCGCAGTTCCTTCGCCAGCGCCAGTACATCCCCGAGCCGCGTGCCCCGCGCCAGCGCCCGCTCGCTCGCCCGCTGAATCACCGGTCCATCGGCCAGCGGATCGCTGAAAGGCACGCCCAGCTCGATCACATCCGCGCCCGCATCGATGGCGGCGAGGGCAATCGCGCGTGTGGTCTCGAGCGACGGATCGCCTGCCGTCAGATAAACCACCAACCCCGGCTTGTGTTCGAATCGTATCGGCATTTTTCAGGTACTTGGATTTCAGCAATTACGGCGACCTATAGCTTCAGCTCCCGCGCCAGAATGCCCATATCCTTGTCGCCGCGGCCGGAGAGATTCACCACCAGGATTTCGGTTGCTGTCATCGTCGGCGCGAGGCGCATCGCCTCGGCTACCGCATGCGCGCTTTCGAGCGCCGGCAGTATCCCCTCCGTCCGCGCCAGCTTTACCACCGCGTCCAGCGCCGCAGCGTCGTCCTGCGAAACGTACTCCGCCCGCCCCGTATCGTGCAGCATGGCGTGCTCGGGGCCAATGGAAGCATAATCCAATCCGGCAGAGACCGAATGCGTGAGCGCAATCTGCCCGTCGTCATCCTGCAAAACGTACGAATACGTGCCCTGCAAGACTCCCGGCGCGCCACCCTGGAACCGTGCCGCGTGTTCACCCAGCGCCGTCCCGCGCCCGCCCGCTTCGACGCCGATCAGCCGGACACTCTTGTCATTCAGGAACTCGTAAAACGCGCCGATCGCATTCGACCCTCCGCCCACGCACGCGATCACTGCGCTCGGCAACCGGCCCTCCTTCTCGAGGATCTGCTTCTTCATCTCCCGGCTGATGCAGCGATGAAAGTCGCGCACCATGGTGGGATAAGGATGCGCTCCCAGCGCGCTGCCCAGCAGATAGTAGGTGCTGCGGACATTGGTGACCCAGTCGCGCATGGCTTCGCTGATCGCGTCCTTCAGCGTCTTCGAGCCCGAGCTCACGCCGCGCACCTCCGCACCCAGCAGGCGCATGCGCTTTACGTTCAGCTCCTGCCGCTCCATGTCCACGTCGCCCATGTAGATGACGCATTCGAGGCCGAGCAGCGCACAGGCGCTCGCCGTGGCCACGCCGTGCTGGCCCGCGCCGGTTTCGGCGATGACGCGCTTCTTGCCCATGCGCCGGGCAAGCAGTCCCTGCCCCAGCGCGTTGTTGATCTTGTGCGCGCCGGTGTGCAGCAGGTCTTCGCGCTTCAAATAAATCTTCGCCCCGCCCAGCGACTCGGTTAGACGCTTCGCGAAGTAAAGCGGCGTCGGCCGGCCGGCGTAGTCGGTGAGCAGGGAAGCGAGCTCGGCCTGGAACGCCGCGTCGGCCTTGGCGACTTCGTACTCGCGCTCGAGCTCGAGCAGCGCGGCCATCAGCGTCTCCGGCACATAGCGGCCGCCGTAGATGCCGAAGCGCCCGGGCCGCGCCTCGCTGGGATTTGCCGGAAGAAGGATCGACGCCATGGGAAGCTCCTGGTCAATGCCCGCAAGATGCGGCGTCGCAAGATGCGGAAGTTCCAGTGTACTAGGAGGCCTAGCGCCGGGCGCGAAGCTACTTCTTCCTGCCGATCTCGCACAACATATCGGAATGGATGTTCAGCCCGATATTCGTCATGTTGTACACATGCTCGCTCGCCACCAGCCACACAATCTCGCAGATGGCGCGCTCGGAAAAATGGTTCCTCATCCGCTCGAAGGTCGCCGGGTTCACCTTCTTGTCCCGGGTCAGCTCGGTCACGTAATCGAGCGCGGCGCGGTCCGCCTCGCTGAAGAGGGGGCTGGTTGCGTAGTCATCCATGGCATCGAACTTGGCCTGGTTCATTTTGGACTTGATGGTGAAGAAGCGCCCGATATCGATGCAGAACAGGCATTGGTTCAGCCGCGCCACGCGCTCGCGCACCAGCATCTGCGTCTCCGCCGGCAGCGCGAGCTTTTTATCCAGCTTGGCGATCTTCGAAATGAACATGCCAAAGGCCGCCGGCATGCGCGCATACACCACCTTCACCGGCGTCAGCACCTTGCCGAACTGCCGCCTGGTTCCGGCATAGGCCAGTTTGTTGATGAGTCCGTGCGGCTTTTCAATGGGGGCAAGAAAAGTGGCCATGGCGATAACCTCCTGGATACTTATTTTCGATGTGCGGGCGGCGCGATTCGACGCAGCCATCCCGCTATCATTTTACGGATACTTTGGACCGGAGGTTACATTTGCGCGGCGCGCGCATGGGCTACAAACGCACGCACCTTGGCCGCGTCCTTCTTTCCCGGCGAAGACTCCACGCCGCTGACTACGTCCACGCCCCAAGGCCTGAGCCGCGCAATGGCCTCGGCCACATTCTCCGGCGTCAGCCCGCCCGCGGCAATGAGCTTCCGCTCTTCCAAGTTCTGGAAAAGGGTAGTGGCTGCAAGGCGCCAATCGTAAGCCACACCCGTTCCGCCCACAGCCGTTGCCGTCCGCGAGTCGACTAGGATCGCATCCACATTCGGATCGTCGGGAATTTTCGCATCCGGCGCGAAGTGCAGCACGCGCAGAATGCGTAACCCGGTACCGAAGCGCGCGCGAAGCTGCGCCGTCAGCGTGTCGTTTGCTCCGCAATAGAGCTGCACGCCGGTTAGCCCGGATGCCTCCACCGTGGAAATAATCTCGGCCAAAGGCGCATCCACAAACACGCCGATCTTCTCAATCGCCGCCGGCAGTTCGCTCGCGATTGCCGCGGCCTGTGCCGGCGAAACGCGCCGCGGGCTGGGCGCAAACACAAATCCCAATGCATCGGCGCCCGCATCCGCGGCCACGCGCGCATCCTCGAGGGAGGAGTTCGCGCAGATTTTG
>Ga0335072_10001457_pt1 | contig 38530 bp, 26 predicted proteins | sample Lox_Sample_21_FD_206725 | JGI IMG/M metagenome (GOLD analysis project Ga0335072, IMG submission 206725) | Soil microbial communities from Loxahatchee National Wildlife Refuge, Florida, United States - Lox_Sample_2.1 | ecosystem: Environmental > Terrestrial > Soil > Wetlands | place: USA... | reverse complement strand
TCGGTCATCCGGTGAACGCGGAAGACCCGCTGAATTTCTGCTTCGATAACGAGACTCCGCGTCACAAGGCCTACCTGGAACCGTTCCGGGTCGCAAGTCGCAAAGTTACATGCCGCGAGTATCTGGAGTTTATGTCGGATGACGCATATACGCGTCCGGAACTCTGGCTGTCGGATGGCTGGGAGACGGTGAAGCTGACAGGCTGGGAGGCTCCGCTGTATTGGGAGCGCGACCCCGGCGATGAGACGGGCTGGCGTGTCTTCACACTGAGGGGTTGGCACGGTCTCTCTATGCTCCTCGATACTCCTGTGTGCCACATCAGCTTCTTTGAAGCAGACGCATTCGCGCGCTGGCGCAGCTGCCGCCTCCCAACCGAGGCGGAGTGGGAGTTTGTTGCCAGCCAGGAACCGCGCACCGGGAATCTGCTGGATGCGGGGCGGCTGCATCCGGCAGCGGCGGTCGGCGATGGTGTTCAGCAGCTCTTTGGGGATTGCTGGGAATGGACGGCCAGCGCCTACACGGGCTATCCAGGGTACAACCCTCTTCCAGGCGCCTTAGGGGAATACAACGGAAAGTTTATGTCGGGTCAAATGATTTTGCGTGGGGGATCCTGTGTCACGCCTGCGGATCACATGCGTGCCACCTATCGCAATTTCTTCCCGCCGGCGACTCGCTGGCAGTTCACCGGAATGCGTTTAGCGGTCTGAAGGGAGTTGGTTCGGATGACGACATATGCTGGAGCGCTGGATCTGGAAAGCGAGGTCGCGCGATTTGCGTCCCATTCTTGTGGGGCTCCTCCAGGACATCCCACGGTCACTGCTGCGGAGCATCCGCGCAGCGCGACGAAGCTCACGACTAACATCCGTCACTGTCGGACATCCGTCGCAACTTCGTCAGCTGGAGATTGAGACTTGTTTTGACCTTGCCAATCGATCCCGCGGAGCAGGAAGAAGTTAGCTCGACAATTGGCAGCAAAGTAAGAGGCACTGTGTTTGGCATTTCGATTGCGCCCGGACAGTTGACATGCATTACGTCGTTCCAGAATGATACGCAACGAGCACGCAATTATCAGCCGGGTAACTTCCATTCTACTCCACGCTGATGGACCACCGCTGGTGTATCGGAAGGGCGCCGATCGACAGGCTGCCCCCACACAACCACATCAACCAGAATGAAGAGGAGTCATTATGAGTCGGGTCGTGTCAGGACAAGCAACTAACGCGGAGAGTGGAGTGGCCTACTCCACTGTGCCTGTGACATCTGTCCACAGAGTGGAAGCGGACGGCGTCCGGATCTTCTATCGATCGGCTGGCGATGCGGCTGCGCCAGTACTACTACTGCTGCACGGGTTTCCAACCTCGTCATTCATGTTCCGGAATCTCATTCCACGCCTCGCCGATCAATACCGCGTGATCGCGCCCGATCTGCCCGGGTTCGGATTCACAGAGGTTCCGGAAGAACGAAAATATGACTATTCGTTCGACGCGTTGGCTGGCACGCTCGAGGCCTTTGCTGACGCGCTCGGCCTCAATCGATATGCAATCTATGTATTTGACTACGGAGCCCCAGCGGGCCTTCGTCTGGCGATGCGCCATCCGGAACGAATTACAGCCATCGTTTCGCAGAATGGCAATGCCTACGAAGAGGGCCTCGGCGATGCGTGGGGACCAATCAGGAAATACTGGTCTGAGCCCACAGCTGAAAACCGAGAGGTGCTCCGGGAAAACATTCTCACTTTGGAAGCAACACGCTGGCAGTACACACACGGCGTAGCTGATCCAGATAGCGTTGCTCCCGAAGCATACACACTGGATACGGCTTTGCTGGAACGCCCGGGAAACAAAGACATTCAGCTCGATCTGTTTCTGGACTATGCATCGAACGTAAAGCTCTATTCGAAGTTTCAGGAATATTTTCGAAGCGCGAAGCCACCATTGCTGGCGATCTGGGGCAAGAACGACCCATTCTTCGTCCCAGCCGGAGCAGAAGCGTTTCGAAAGGACCTTCCCAATGCGCAGGTCCGGTTCCTGGACACGGGCCACTTTGCCATTGAGACGCACGTCGTGGAAATCGCCGCTGCGATGAAAGCGTTCTTCGAAGCGAATGAAATCGCCGGCCGGCAGGAAAAGGTGCTGTCTCGATGAGTTCTTATGCCAAAGCGGGCACGGTTGTTTTGGTGCATGGTGCGTGGGCCGACGGATCGTGTTGGAGCAATGTCATTCAGCCTCTGCGACACCAGGGGCTGAACGTCACCGCGGCGCCCGTTCCGCTCACTTCGCTGACAGATGACTCCGCTGCTCTTCGACGTGTGATCGAGAGGGTGGACGGCCCGGTCATCCTGGTAGGGCACGCGTATGCAGGTGCCGTGATCGCTGCGGCCCATGATGATCGGGTGAGGTCGCTCGTATACATAGCCGCATTGGCGCCCGATGAGGGTGAAACAGTCGCAGATGTCTTCTATCGTGCCGCTCAGCATCCAGAAGCCCCCAGGCTCGTACCGGATGCGTATGGACTGATTTGGATGCCGGAGGATGGCTTTGGTCACGCGGTGGCTCACAAGGCCTCGACAGATCAGATAGCTATTATGGCGGCGGTGCAGCGGCCAATCGCAGTGAATTGTATTCAGGAGAAAGCTCCCGCGCCTGCGTGGAAGACCAAACAATCATGGTTCTTCATTGCGGAAGAGGATCGCATGATTGCACCGGAGAGCCAGCGCTTTATGGCTGACAGGATGGGCGCAACCATCCGGTCACACGCGGTAGACCATATGCCAATGTACACTGCGCCAAATCTTGTGGTCGACATTGTTTTGGAAGCCGAGCGACAAGGAATTCGGAAATGAACTGAGGACACGGGTGAAAAACAGTTCAGTTGCCATCGTGACAGGCGCAAGCCAGGGAATTGGCCGAGCGACGGCATTGCGGTTAGCACGCGATTTCTCCGCTGTTGTCCTGGTCGCGAGAAATAAGGAGGAATTGGAAAAAACCGCGGCTGCTGTCCACGCCGCAGGCGCTGAGTCCCTGGTCTGTGCGCTCGACCTGCGCGACTCTCAGTCAGCAGAGATCCTTGTCGGCAACGTCCTCGACCGCTTTGGCAGAATCGACGCCCTGCTGAATATTGCCGGAGCGGTGCCGCAAGTCGATTTGTTCGAAATGACCGACGCGCAGTGGGAGGATGGCATGGCACTGAAGCTCCACGGCACACGACGCCTGACGATACGTGCCTGGGATGCATTGAAAGCGTCGAACGGATCTGTCGTTCTGATTTCCGGAAGCGCGGCTCTCGATCCCAAACCCGACTTCGCAGCCGTCGCTGCAGTAAATGCCGCGATCGTCGCGCTCGCAAAAGCGTTCGCAGAGCAAGGCATCAAGGACGGCGTTCAGGTCAACAGCGTGGTGCCGGGTCCTGTGATGACCGGACGTAGACAATCCTTCTTGGAGAAGTGGGCACCTGCACACCACCTCAGCGTGGAGCAGGCTGTACAGAAATTCCCGGAGGAAGTAGGTATTGCTCGCTTCGGGAGGCCGGAAGAGATTGCAGACCTGATGGCTTTCATGGTGTCGCCCCAGGCGAAGTGGATGACAGGAGCTTCTGTGCGAATGGATGGTGGCGAAATCAAAGGCATTTGATGCTCAACCTCCGAGGCACCGAGCGCGACTTATGAACGGGACTTGTGGCACTCGGGAAAACCACCCCGGCAACATGGCGCTACACGACGAGGTACCAGCTCAACAGGAGAATGACTCAACAACCGTCAGTGGACACTCCTTTCGGAAAACTGCTGGAAACGGGGTCAAAGGAATGAATTCCTGCGTTCAAACTGGAAAGGAATCAGATCTGATTGCCGCTATTTTGGCTGGAGATGCTCAGCTCTACCATCAGCTGATTCGCCCCTATGAGCGGAGTGTCTACATGATGTCTCTCTTCCACATGAAGAATGAGAAGGACGCTGAGGACGTCGCACAGGAAGCGTTCATCAAGGCCTTTCGAAATCTACGGGCTTTCCGGGGCGATTCGAAGTTCAGTACGTGGCTGATCAGCATTGCGTTAAACGAGGCGAGATACCGGCTACGGCGACAGGCGACCATCCGAATCGTGTCTCTTGATGAACTTCAGGGTGAAGAGATGCCTGTGTCTCCAGCACTCCTGCGCGATTGGCGAGAACTTCCTTCCGACGTGGTCGAGCGCGAGGAGATCCGGAAATTACTCCAGCAGGCCGTCGAGATGCTTCCCAATATTTACCAGCAAGTGTTCCTTCTACGCGATGTAGAAGAACTCAATGTAAATGACACGGCGCAGATCCTGGATATCAGCAGCTCGCTGGTGAGAGTCAGATTGCACCGGGCCCGAATGATGTTGCAAAGGCTCCTGGCACCGAAATTGAAGGCAATCAACTGCGCATCGAAGAAGCTGCAGTTCCAGAAGGACACATGTCGAGGCCCAACCTGTAAATGTCGACCTTCCGTGTGAAATCGAATGGCAATGCAAACTCTAATGCATCACCTATGACGGAGAACAGTACATATGCATATTCAAGAACAGCCGGAAGTTTACGATCTCCTCATCCTCGGTAGCGGCGCAGGCTCGAAACTGCTGGCCTGGACCTTCGCAGGGCGAGGACAGCGCGTCGCGGTGGTGGAACGCAAGTATGTCGGCGGATCCTGTCCGAACATCGCATGTCTGCCAAGCAAGAATGTCATTCATACGGCGCAGGTCGCGCACAATGTTCGGCGCAGCGAGGAGTTCGGAATCAGCATCGACAGCTTCCGCGTCAATATGCCCAGTGTAAGGGATCGGAAGCGGAGAATGGTTCAGGGACTCGTAGACACGCATCTCGCTCTCTACAGGCAAAGCGGAGCTGAGTTGGTCATGGCATCAGGAAGGTTTGTGGGACCAAAGATACTTGAGGCAACGCTGCCGGACGGAACGAAACGATTGCTGCGTGGCGAGAATGTAGTGATCGGCACAGGGACGCATGCGGCTATCGAGAACATCCCTGGGCTGGCATCGGCACGGCCGCTGACCCACGTCGAAGCCCTGGAACTTGACGTTGTACCCGAGCACTTGGTTGTTATCGGAGGCGGGTACGTCGGGCTGGAGTTCGCCCAGGCGATGCGCCGATTTGGCAGTAAGGTCACCGTCATAGATCGCAATCATCGCGTCATTCATGGCGAAGACGATGACACCACAGCAGGCTTGCAGGGACTCTTCCAGGACGAAGGCATAGAACTGGTTCTGAATGCCAAGATAAAAAGCGTATCCGGAGTATCAGGACAGTCGGTGCGCGTCACTCTCGAGCAGAATGGCGTAGAGAAGTCGCTGGAGGGTACGCATCTTTTGGTCGCAGCCGGACGCGTGCCGAACACAAAAGACATCGGGCTGGAACTCACCGGTGTGGAGCTGACAGAACGCGGATATATCAAAGTAAACGAGCGACTGGAGACGACTGCTCAGGGCGTGTGGGCTGTGGGGGAGGTCGCGGGGAGCCCGCAATTCACACACATTAGCGAGGATGACTTCCGCGTGGTCCGCGACAATATGCTCGGAGGGAACCACGTAACTACCGGTAGGCAGGTGCCCTTCTGCCTCTTTACGGACCCGGAATTCGCGCGCGTTGGAATGACGGAGAAGCAGGCGAAGACTAAGGGCATTGCCTATCGTCTCTTTAAGGTCCCAATGGAGGCCGTGCTGCGGGCGCGCAGCCTTATGGAAACGCGCGGGTTCCTTAAGTGCCTGGTGGAGCGCGACAGCGATAACATCCTCGGGTTCGCGGCGTTCGGCGTGGGTGCAGGCGAGATTATGGCATGTGTGCAGATTGCCATGCTCGGTGGTATGCCTTACACCGCGCTCCGCGAGGCAATCCTCGCACATCCTACGATTCCAGAGGGACTGATCTCTCTGTTCTCAACCGCTGCGTCTTAACAATGCGCAGCAAGACGGGGCGACACGGTCCTCTTGTCGAACCCGAAAGTGCTCGAAACGGCATCGTTCGGTGAGCTTGACGCAATCTACGGTGAAGATGCCCACGCGGCCGTTATTCTGCGTCCTGGAATGGAAGCGACGGAGAATGAACTGCGAGACTACTGCCGCTCATTGCTCAGCGCCTTCGAGGCTCCCGAACGGATCCACATCGTGACAGACTTCCCTCGCACAGCGAAAGGCTCCACCGATCGACATGCTCTCGCCGCACAATTCTCGGTTCACACAACGCCAACGCCGCGCGTGAGAGGCAGATAGCCCCGAAGGACAAAGAGGTCGTCTGCATCCGCGATCGTCGTTACAGCTCTCGGTACCAGGAAAAGAGCTCACCGGAACCGGGAAGGCTTGAAAGGCCGGCGAACCATTGATACCATCCTTTTATAAAGCTGTCATATTGTTAATCATAATTATTATTGTATGATCTAATGATTTACTTGGAGAATCAAATGAGGATGCTTTGTCAAACCCCAGAATGAAAATTTATGTGCCCCTCATTCGGAACTATGCCGGGCGAGTAGTAATGTTCCACGAAGCCGTTGCTCAGCAGCTTGGGCTGCATGCCACGGACGTTAAGGCTCTTCGCCTTCTAGGTGAAGACGCGATGACGGCTGGTCGGCTCGCCGATAACATAGGACTTACAGGTGCGGCTGTGACTGCCCTGGTGGATCGGCTCGAGGCCGATGGCTATGTACAACGAGTGCGAGACACCGAGGATCGCAGACGAGTGACCATCCATGCGGTGCCCGCAAAGATCCGCAAGCTCGACCAGCTCTATGACGGAATCTATATTGAGATGTCTCGTCTGCTTTCGAAATATAGTAAAGCCGAGTTTGCAGCGATTACGGACTACCTCACAAACGGTATAACGATTCTTGCCGAGCAGACAAAGAAGCTTCGCGATGCAGCAGCCGGTGATGCCCGAGATCTCAGGAGCCGGGAAAAAGCCAGCTGAAGAAAAGTTCCCGTGATTTGCAGAGGAGGGTTTTTTTCTTGAAAGCGTAATGAATATGTGGCAGATTTATTGCTGTGATCTTACAGAACGATTAACAAATATTTAATATAGCTAAATAAAATGAACTACCTCGAATTACAAGAGGATCGAATGGATTCATATTTCTCTTATCCGCGACTTCCCTGGGCATGTGATACTTCTTCACGAGACCGTGGCAGAAAAACTTGGCTTGAGCGCAAGCGATGTAAGAGCCCTTCTATGTTCTCGCTGACAATGACGTGTTCGGTTAACGACCCGGCTGGCGCGTGATCGATACGATCTAAAATTTCGGCGAATTCATTGGAGCTGATGTAGGATTTCGCGTTTGACATTTCGGGTCTATTATAGTTAGATAATCTAAGTTTTAGACGACCATGCGAGTATACCCGCTCATGGTCTAGGAATAAGTTCCAGGGAGGCTTCATGCGCTCGGGCCACGCACGTTGTGTGTATTTCAGTCAGGAAAGGAGCCGAGCCATCCATCGGAATCCTTGTGGCTCTGGCATATTGGGTGCGTCTCGTCATGATCGTAAGTTCTTCTGCAGTGTTTTCCCGGTTCGGAATATCGGCAAAGGACAGTGCTCGGTGTAACTTCAAGAATAAAATCTTGCGCGTCGGGCAGCTTCTTCTTGCCAGTTTGATTCTGGCAGTGATCGTGGCATGTGGAGAGACTCAGGTCAACCAGCTCGGAACCTCATCCGTGCTGGCTGTAGAATCATGCAGCGCAAATAACAATCCCCACCATATTCTGCCTGCAGGCAACCAAGATACGGATTTGCAGATCAATGGGGTCAACTGCGTCGCGGATGGCAGCGTCGCGCAAGGTATTTATGTCTATCGAAATGTGAATATCTGGAACGGAGGGACGCTCACGTTTCAAGATAAGCAGATTGACTTCCATGCGCATTCCATTCTCGTAGAGGCGGGTGGGACGCTCCAGGCCGGAGCGACTTCTCCCATTCATGGTCCATTGACCATCTGGCTTTGGGGAACAGCGACTGACGGCATTCCGAGCATTACCTGTCTGAGTGGGGCGACGTGCGGAGTCCCTCAAGCAGTCTGGAATTCAAATCCCAATCTGCCCATGAAAGAGATTTCCACGAAGCCTTGTATTCCGGCATCGACGGCCGATCCAGCCTATCCTCTGCCGAACAACGACTGCTTCTACCAGTACGAAGTGCTGGAGTCGAACGATATTGCCGGAGCGTATTTTGGCCGCAAGGTGCTGGCCGTGTCAGCGGGTGGAACACTCATGCTGAGGGGGGCCAAAGGCATCCGGATGGGAACGATCGAAACCAATCCGGCGGACTCCGGCACAAGCTGGGGACGGCTGACTACGGATCTGCATGGCGGCGAAAACTCCTTTACCATCGACCGCGCAGTGCCCACGTGGGCGCCGGGCGATCACATTGTAGTGACTACGACCGACTACCTTCCCAGCCACACCGAGGAGTTGGTGATCCAGAACGTCGTAATCAACGGAAACACCTCCACGATCAACGTCCAGACTTCCGTGAAGTATCCTCATAACGGCCAAACCTACGATTTCAGCTCGGTGGCCGCGGACCACCCCAATACCGGCCCCGCTCCAGACCCCAACGTAACAAACCTGCCTCCCCACAATATAGAAACGCGCGCCATCGTAGCGCTGCTTACCCGGAGCATCATCATTGCCTCGGAGGGAGATATGCCACAGACAGACCGCACAGTGGACCATTTCCCGGCCACGCCCGGCAACTTTTATGGCGGAAGCACTATCGCGCGCCAAGGTTTCTCCGCGTTTGAGGTGCAGGGCGTGGAGTTCTATCAACTCGCACAGGGAGGCTCCATTGGGCATTATCCGGTCCATTTTCATATGGACCGCAGTGTTCCCCAACCGAATACCGTCACGCACTTTCTGGGAACCTACGTTGCCGATTCCTCGATTGTGGATTCGATGACCCGTTTCATCACGGTGCATGCCACGCAGGGAGTCACTCTGGCTCGTAATGTCGGTTATAAGTCCATTGGGCACGGGTTCTATCTGGAGGATGCGACGGAGACCAATAATCGGCTCTACTCGAATGTCGCCATGTCGGTGCAGGGAGCGCTGGACAATACGGCTACAAATCCGCGCATGGTGCCGGGCATTCTTGATTTGAATAACGGCAACCAGGGGAGCCAGATTCCGAACGCGGCTCCCAACTACATTTATTACTCGGACGTCGTCAACCCCTCGGCATTCTGGATCATGAACGGCTGGAACGACTTTGAGTACAACGCCGCAGTCGGAGTGGGATCATGCGGGGCCTGCTACTGGATGCCGCCTGCGGGCCTCAGCGGCCCTTCGCGATATGAGAGCTGGATGGGGTATGCAGGCATGCAGAAGTCGCCGGGACTGTACGGAGCTGTACCGCTGATGACATTCAAGGGCAATTCCTGCAGTACGGCCATGAATTCGCTCGAAACAGTAGGGGCAACCACCGAATGCAGCGGAGTTGTTTTTGGCCCAGGCATGTCCGACAGCACAAAGCTGTATTCCGTTCCGAATCCGAACTCCGTGCCACAGGACGATTATCCGATAGAAACCGACTCGCGGAATAAAACCACCCTCTGTAACAGCGCATATCAGAGCGATTGCAGCCTCGCGCCTCCATGCACGGGAAATGGCCCGAACCTTACCGGATGTGCGGCTACCGTCCTCGACCACTACACGACATCGTTTAACTGGGCGCAGACCAACTACGCCGCTGTCTGGCTGCGAGCATGGTGGTATCTGCTGGACAACTCCGCCATCACCGACGTGCAGAATGCGGGCCTTACATTTATCAGCGGCGGGGGCTACACCCGCTCGGATGCCGCTCAAGGCTACTGGTCTGTGCTGAAAAACAGTATTCTGGTGGGGAATACGCAGCCGATCGTAAACGGCGACCTCCCGGCGAATCCGTATGCCTCCAATGCGGGGCCGTTCAATCCTGGCGGGCTTAACTGTGCATATGGCCCTACCTATTGCATCTCAGTACAGGACGGGATCACCTTTCAGGTATCCAATTTCGGTGTCAACCAGCGGCTGTTCAATATTTATGATGGGCCGGCGAGCCAATACAACAACATCTATTCCGACGTTCATGCGACAACGATCGGCACGCTGGCAGACTGCAAGCCGGGAGATAACAACCCGAATGGAAACTGCATCAGCCAGACGTGGATGAACGCCTATCGTTTCGGTGTGTTGCAGTCGCCACCCACAAATCAAAAGACCAACAACTGTGTTCTGCCCAACGCGGCGATTGCCTGGAAGCAGCCCAACGGCTTTTATTACCCGCCTGCATTCAACTCGGACAACCTGGTGTTCAACAACGTGGACATCCGCCACTTCGTTATCGAGCCGCTCTACCTTCCAGGCAGCTTTATCGAAAACACCCCGGCGATCCAGGACAGGTATTGCACGTGGGACCACAATATGTTCAGCGCCAGCTTTACGGATATTGACCGCCAGACGGAACTGACGGACAACGATGGAAGCCTGACCGGGCTGACCTCGAACGATACGCAGAATACGCCTACATCCGGGCCGACGATTTCCGTCACGCAGGGCACATTCTTCAATGCGCCTCTGATTACCGATCAATGCTCCACTGGACAACTGCCACCTGATCCAGTCACATCGAATGGCGCAGGCGCCACGGCGACCACCAGTCCGTACGAATACCTCACAACCGCCATTGTCGCTCAGTGCGCTGTTAACGGCGGGCCGTGTTCCGGCAACTGGGCCAACGTGTGCTCGGACCCGGGGTGTTATGGCGTACCGTTGTATCGCCAAACCGTGACGCCGACAGAACTGCAGGCTATTCAGTCCGCCCCCAATGACCTCACGAAACGGCCCTCCATCCGCATGATGGGCCAGAATAACGCGCAGCGCAGCACGCTCACGCTCAACCACGCGCAGTATTACCTGGACACAACCGTTCCGGGCGTCAATCAAACACCGCCGCCGGGTTCGGGCCTCCCGCAGCGCCTCACTGTTTTTCAGCCGAACCAGAATTACTACGTGTTTTTCCTCTTCGCCACGAACTCCACCAGGCAGACTTACAGCTTGTATATCGGGGCGGGGCTGAGCCAGTCCCAGGCAAAGGCGGCCATCACGCCAGCGCGCGTTACGACTCCCGATGACTCTTTTCCGATGACGCCGGACCCGAGCGGGACCTGGGCCACCTTCAATAGTTATGATGCGACGACCGGAGTTTTGACGGTGAATGTGGACTTAAGCGAAGCGGCTGACCTGGAGCCGCAGAACCGTGGCGCTTTCTGCCAGCCGACCTCCTTCTGCTCCTGGAACCCCGCTGCAAATTCCTGCGGATGCAAGCCGGGGAGCGGGTGCACCGATGACCAGATATGCTCTTATGGGACGAAAGATATCGACTGCCCCGTCGCTGGCTGCTATGCCTTCAATATCGCCATGCCTGCTGGCTTTGCGACAGCCCCGCCCACTCAGCCGATTCTGCCACCCCTGCCGATCGCATTTGACGATGCCGACCCGCCATATTTCCATCAAGGGACCGTAACATTTGCAAATGCACCAGAGAGCGTCGCCGGCGAGTGCCATTACCCGGCCCCTCCCACTCCGCAACAAGGACAATCCAAGCTAAAGCAATGAGTAGCGTCGCTGTCTAACAGTTGCCGGGGCGAACGAGGGGAGCCACACAATGAAAGCATCAAGAAATTGCCGCTGCTCAGGCACGCGTTGTGCTCGTCTGGGATCTCTCATTGTTCTACGCGCTGAAACCCCAGCCCTTCTTGCACATGCGCTGACCGAGAAATGCATCTCGCTCAAGCAGCCGTCCCTTGTAACAGACATTGACTTCCACCACCTGAAAGCGTCTTATACCCCTGAAAACCGTGTTGCCGAACACATCTCTCCACCGCTGAGCGAGGAAGTCAAAGTGACGCTCAAAGTAAGCCAGAACCTGCACGCCAGCATGACGCCCTGGATACCGGGAGCCGTGCTCGGCAAAGCCACGGATAAATCGACGAGAAGGGATTCGAGCCGGAGCACGACTTTCTGCAGAAGGCAGGCCTCAATCTTCTCATCGGCGCTTCGCAGGCCGGCGAGCCGGTGGCGCAGCATCGGCTTTCTACACCCCGGATTTCATGGTGCATTACCTCGCTCATATGGCAACACAATCCGATTTCAACCTCTTACACAGCACCCTGCCCGCGCTCGGCACAGACGGCACGTCGGCAATGATCCAGACCAACACGCCCGCAGCCGTACACGTATTCGCCAAAGCCGGCACCTATGGCAACGAATATCTCCTGAACAAGCGCCTGATGCTGGTGGGCAAAGGCCTCGCTGGTTACATAACCACCCTTTCCGGCGAACATCTCAGCTTCGCGCTTTACGTCAGTCACATATCCTGCCAAACGATCCCGACGCCGCACAAAACATCGCCGGGCAGGCTCTGGGAGCCATCGCCGCTGTTGGCTATCAGTGCCCCATCGACAGGACCTCCATCGACACACAATGAAGAAGACCCGCGCTCTGCCAGACACAAACGGTTCCGGAAAAACATCCCGGCCCTCCCCATCAACTGATCTGAAAACTGGGCAGGATGCGCTTCTTCAGAACCTGCATGCATTCATCGTAAAGAGCCAGCCGCAGATGCTGCGCATGCTTTCCGAGCTGGTGCATGTCGAATCTCCGAGCCACAACAAAGCAGCCGTCGACCGGGCCACAGCCCTGGTTGCCGGCTGGTGCGCCCCGCTGCATGGCCGCATCAAATTTTATCGCCAGCGCAAATTCGGCGATCTGCTCGAAGTCCGCTTCAAACCCCGCCGCGCCAGCCAGCGCAAGCCCCTGCTTCTGCTGGGGCACCTCGACACAGTATGGGAGATCGGCACGTTGCAGCGCATGCCGTGGCGTGAGGAAGTAGGCCGCATCCACGGTCCGGGAATCCTCGACATGAAGGCCGGCGTCATCATGGCCCTCGCCGCCGTGCAGGCCCTCCACGCGTTGCAAGCACTCTCCAGGCCCATCATCCTCCTGCTGCACAGCGATGAAGAGATCGGCAGCACCTGTTCCCGCGCGCTCACCGAGAAGACCGCCCGCGAGTGCGAGGCCGTCTACGTGCTCGAATCCGCTCAAGGTGAAGGCGGAGCCTACAAAACCGCGCGCAAGGGAGTAGGAAACTACCGCCTCGACGTAACCGGCATCGCCGCGCACAGCGGCATCGATTTCACCGCCGGGCACAGCGCCGTCCTTGAGCTGGCACACCAGATCGAGCGCATCAGCACGTTCATCGACCTCCAGCGCGGTATCACCGTAAACCCCGGCGTCGTCTCCGGCGGAACCCGCTCCAACGTCGTCGCCGCCAGCGCCTGGGCCGAGTTCGATGTCCGAGTTGCACGCGCCGGCGACGCCGCCCGCATCGACCGCAGCTTTCAAACTCTCAAGCCCCGCGACCGCGCCTGCAAACTGCGCATCAGCGGCGGCCTCAACCGCCCGCCCATGGAGCGCACGAAAGAAATCGCACAGCTCTTCCGCAAGGCCCGCGCCCTCGCCGCCGCACTCGGCTTTACTCTCGAAGAAGCGAGCACCGGCGGAGGATCGGACGGAAACTTTACCGCTGCCCTCGGCATTCCTACACTGGATGGTATGGGAGCAGTCGGAGCGGGAGCCCACGCCGAGCACGAGTACATCCTTCTCGAGCACCTCGTGCCGCGCACAGCCCTTCTGGCTGCACTGATGCTTTAACATTTGGGGAGATCATGAAAGCTTTGGTAAAGAGCCGCGCCGAGCGTGGCTTGTGGTTGGAAGACATCGCCGAGCCCGAAATCGGTATCAACGATGTGCTGATTCGCGTTCACTACACCGGCATCTGCGGCACCGACGTGCACATCTACCAATGGGACGAGTGGGCGCAGAAGACCATCCCCGTGCCCATGGCTGTCGGTCATGAGTTCGTCGGCGAAATCGTCGCCGTCGGCTCCAACGTAAACGACTTCTATCCCGGCGACATCGTCAGCGGCGAAGGACACGTCACCTGCGGCCGCTGCCGCAACTGCCTCGCAGGCCGGCGGCATCTCTGCGCACACACGTTAGGCGTGGGCGTCAATCGCCCCGGCGCATTCGCCGAGCTCATCGCCCTGCCCATGACCAACATCTGGCGCCATGAGCCCGGCGTCAATCAGGAAGTCGCCGCCATCTTCGATCCCTTCGGCAACGCCGTGCACACGGCGCTCTCTTTCCCCGTGCTCGGCGAAGACGTGCTGATCACCGGTGCTGGCCCCATCGGCATCATGGCTATCCCGGTCGTGCGGCACGCCGGGGCGCGCCACGTCGTCATCACCGACATCAATCCCTTCCGCCTGGAGCTGGCGCGCAGTATGGGCGCAACCCTCGCCGTCAACACGCGGGAAGCGCCTTTAGCCGCGGTGCAGAAGCAGCTCGGCATGCGCGAAGGCTTCGATGTAGGACTGGAGATGTCCGGCCATCCCGCCGCCATGCGCGAGATGGTTGCAAACATGAGCCACGGCGGCAAGATCGCCATGCTCGGAATCCCCACGCAGGAGATGCCCATCGACTGGCGGCAGGTCATCTTCAACATGCTGACCATCAAAGGCATCTATGGACGCGAAATGTACGAGACCTGGTACAAGATGAGTGTCATGATCGAATCCGGCGTCGATATCTCGCCCATCATCACGCACCGCTTCAGCTATCGCGACTTCCAGCAGGGCTTCGACGCCATGATCTCCGGGCAGACCGGAAAAATCATTCTGGACTGGACTCAGGCATCGTGAACACGATCGCTGAGGGCAAAGGGCAATCTGTTAAGCCATCGAGGAAACCGGATTATGGAGCATCGTACACGCTGAACGACATAAGATAGACGGCTCCAATCCTCTTCCAGATAGTTTCCATTCCGCTTCTCGTTCCGCTATTGCGGTCGACGCACCTAGCCGCAACGCCTTCCCGGCAATAACCAAATAAAATCGTGGATCTGATGGAATAAATGCGTTTACGTTACCGATAACCTTTGAGGGTGTAGATGAAGGACAGGCCGAAATATCCCGTTGATGGTCAATCCGCCATGTCAAATGCATTTTAAGTGGATTCAGGAGCGCTAAAAACTTTTCTTCACGTGCTTCTTGACAACTCTCGATTGCCAAGATTACCGTCAATGCCGGTAACGTACACATAGGACCTAATCTCGCCTTCGTTAACGTACACGTTTAGATAGGCCGGCGGGATTTTCTGATGCGTTAGGAAAGCACGTATGTGACGCACCAAGACTTGGAGGGACAAGATGTTGAAACTTTCTGTGAGGCCTTTTACTTCAAAATCGACCTGTTCAACGCTCTTAGCGATGGTGCTAACTGTGCTGTTTCCGCTGTTCGCTAGATCTGGTCTTGCGCAGACCGACCAAGGCACTATCACTGGCGTAATCCAGGACACTTCGGGGGCTGTAATCCCCAACGCGCAAGTTACAGTCACGAATGTGGGCACTGGCCTGGCGCTGCAAGCCAAATCGAACCGCAGCGGCGTCTTTGTATTTTCACCTCTTAAAATCGGAGACTATACAGTCTCCGCATCCGCGCAGGGATTTGAGACAGTCACGCGTGAAAATCTGCATCTGGATATTCAGCAGCGCCTGGACGTGAATCTGACGCTGCAGCCCGGCTCAGTTTCGCAAACTGTGAAGGTCACTTCCGCGGCGCCATTGCTGCAGACTCAGGATGCGGCTGTCGGACAGGTCATCAGCACAAAGGCAATTAACGACACTCCACTGAATGGACGGAACTGGGTTTATATCGCGCAACTGACGGCCGGCGTCGCTCCACCGTTCGGAAACACTCGCGGCAGCGGCACGGGAGACTTTGTGGCTAACGGCCAGCGCGCGGAGCAGAACAACTTCATCCTCGATGGCGTGGACAACAATACCAATCTGGTCGATTTCCTGAACGGCTCGAGCTATGTCATGCGGCCTCCTCCGGATGCTCTGTCGGAGTTCAGCCTGCAGACCAGTAACTTCAGCGCGGAATTCGGGCATTCGGCCGGCGCGGTACTGCAGGCCAACATCAAATCTGGAACGAACCAGATCCACGGCGACGTTTGGGAATACCTGCGCAACACCAACCTGGACGCGATCAACTGGAACGCGGGGCCTAACGCAACGACTCCGCCGTATCACCAGAACCAGTTCGGCGCAACGCTTGGCCTCCCGATCTGGAAGAACAAGCTCTTCTACTTCGGCGATATCGAGGCCAACCGCATCTCGATCAGCAATCCCACGCCGATCAACGTGCCGTCAGCACTTGAAAAGCAAGGCAACTTCTCTGAATTGCTGAATGGCGACCTGACCGGCGTGGGCGCGCCAACCGTGCTCTACGAGCCGAACTCGGCCAATCTCGCCCAGCCGCTGGTCTGCAACGGACAGCAAAACGTGTTGTGTCCCAACCAGATCAAAGCGGTCGCTTCGAATATCCTCAACCTATATCCGGCGCCGAATGCCAACAACGGCAAGCTCTACAACAACTACCTCGTTAACCTCGGCAACACCGATAACATCATTCAGTGGGACCAACGCCTGGACTGGAATATCAGCGGGAAAGACCAGAGTTATGTGCGCTACAGCTACCTGCACGAGATCAAAACCAACGGGCTGCCGCTGGGACCGATCCTTGACGGCAGCGGCTACGGCGGCCAATACGACACCAATTTAGCGATGAACTTCATGGGCAGCGAGACCCACATCTTTAGCCCCAGCCTGGCCAACGAGTTCCGTTTCGGTTACAACTGGGGCGTCTTCAACTTCCAGCAGCCGAATGCTTTCAATCCAACGCTCGCTCAATCGCTCGGGCTAGGTCCGCAACCATCCGATCTGAAGCCCGGCCAGTACGGTCTGCCGTCGGGTTATGTCAATGGCACGATCCAGCAGTGGGGCTCGACCGGCATCAGCAGGGAATCGCAGAACGTTTACCAGATCCTGGACAATGTGACGAAGATATGGGGCAATCACTCGCTGAAGTTCGGCGTCTCGTTCCAGGCTGTCCGCTTTTATTACATCTACGCTCCCGCGGACCTTGGCCAGTATCACTGGGACGGCCAGTTTACCGGCGTGCCCGGCGTCGCCAATACCGGTTCGGCCGTTGCCGATATGCTGGTAGATCAGGAGAACTATGCGGCGATTTCGGTCTCGCCCAACGTCAACGACGCACAGTGGTACGACGCGGCTTATGCGCAGGATGACTGGAAGCTTACGCCGAAGCTGACCCTAAACCTGGGTGTCCGCTACGATTATTTCCAGCCATACAAGGAGAACGCTGGACAGCAGGCCAATTTCGTTGTGACCGGTCCGCTCGGCATCGGCACGGGCTCGGGCGTCGTCCAGTTTCCAAAGAGCCAGCAGAACATCAACCTGGGCGCGCCGTTCCTGAATGCATTGGCGAAAGACAACGTCAGCGTGCAGTTCGTCAATAACGAGCGGCTGGTGACGACACAGAAGACCGATTTTGCTCCGCGAATCGGTTTCGCATACTCGGCGCGTCCCGATACGGTCGTGCGGGGTGGTTTCGGCATCTTCTACGGCGGCCTGCAGTCAGAAGGCAATGGCAACCTGGGAGCGAACTTCCCATATTCCAACCAGGCGAGTTTCTATGCGCCGACGTGCGTCCAGGATGACTGCCCATCGCTGGCTGCGCAGGACGTTACGCTGCAGGCAGGTTTGCTGCCGGCCACCGACGGCGGCCAGTTGCAGACTTTCATCTCACAACCCGGCTTCCACTCCATTGATCCGGAAATCAAGCCGCCTTACACGATAGATTTCAGCTTCGGCGTACAGCAGCAGATTTCTCCCAATCTTGCCGCTTCCATCACATACGTGGGCAACCTTGCCCGCCACCTGGAGCTTTATGGAGCGCCGAACACCGCACCGGGGCTGTGGAGGCCAGGTACCAACACCAATCCGTTCAATCCTTTCCCGGATCTTGGGGGAGTCGGCCAGGTCCATTTCGCCGGCGTGAGCACCTATAATTCGTTACAGGCAAAGATCGAGAAGCGCTACTCGCATGGCCTGTCGTTCCTGGCGACCTACACCTGGTCGCACGCCCTGGATGACGCGAGCGATGCGGGTGGCCTGTTCAGCGCGATCGGCAACCGGCAACCTGCGCTGATTCCGTATATTGACGAATTCACGAATTCGGTCTTCGATGTCCGCAACCGCTTCACGATCAATGGCAACTATGAGTTGCCGTTCGGCAGGGGCAAGGCATTTTTCAACAACTCACGCCTGGCGGATGAAACGGTCGGCGGCTGGTCGACGAGCCTGACCTGGGCAGCGCAGACTGGCATACCGTTCACGGTCTCACCCAACATCAGCACGGCAGCTGGAGGCAGCGCGCGTGCCTATCCGGTCCGCGATCCGTTGGCCGGCGGCGGCACTCCCGATCCAACCAACCCGAGCCTTACCTCCTGTCCAGGAAATGTCAAAACGAAGCTGAACTACTTCAACCCTTGCGCTTTCCGCAACCCGTTGCCCGGCGAGACGATCTCGGATGACACACATCCGGTCGGCTCGGTGAATCCGGATGGCGTTCCGGTTTTGTTCCAGGCGCCAGTCACCGATAAGGCCACCGCAATCGCGCTCCTTGGCAGCCCGCAGAACAACATCTATGGCCCTGGCTATTACCAGGTGAATATGTCGTTGTTCAAGAGCTTCTCGACCTGGCACGAGCAGAATTTGCAGTTCCGGGCGGATGCCTTCAACGTGCTGAACCACCCGACGCTGGGACAGCCGAACGGTTCCATGAACGCAACCGGAGGTCTGATTTCCGGACCGAAGTTCTTCCAGAACAACACGCCGGATGCGCGCTTTTTCCAGCTTTCGTTGAAATACGTGTTCTAAAGATGCAGACCTGACTATTTGGAACGGCTTCTCTTGCGGGAAGCCGTTCCGTTCAAAACACCTATTGTGCAGATGCACTTTGTTCATTCTCATTGATTAGTGGGGAAAAGTATGTCGCGATGGAAGTATTCCGCCTGGAGTCTTGTTCCTGTTCTAGCCTTTGGCAGCGCGTCTCTAAGTCGCGCGCAATCGAATTCTGTAGAGGTAAGTTCTCCCGATCATCGGTTCACGCTGCGCTTTTCCGTGCAGCCCGGCAAAGGGCAAGAGGCAGGGCAGGACGGCCAGCTTGTGTATTCGGTCAAATTTCAGGGAAAACAGGTCTTTGAGAACTCTGCCCTTCGCCTGGAGTTGGCGAACCAGCCGCCCCTCGGCGCTGCTGTTCACATTGCAGGCAGCACACCCGGCTCGGGGGTCGACGATTACACGCTGCTGGCGGGCAAAGCCTCTCATATCCACGATGCTTACAACAGCCTGACGGTCCAGGCTGTGGAGAGCGCGAACCCCGGACGAGAGTTCGATATCGAAGCGCGCGTTTACAACAGCGCTGTGGCCTTTCGATATCACGTGCCTGAGCAGGCAGCGCTCTCTCGGTATCAGCTTACTCAGGAGGATACGGAATTTCGTCCTGTGATGGATGCCTCGGCATGGGCGTTGCGCCTGCCCAACTACCAGAGTGCCTATGAGAGCGAGTATGTCCCCTCGGTATTGAGCGCGTTGAGTAATCAGGGCGGCGTTTCGAGCTATATCTTGAATGGTGCGCCCATGCTGATGCACATGCCCGGCATAGCGTGGGCCGCGGTAGGTGAAGCCGACCTGGAAGGCAATGCAGCGATGTATCTCGAGAACCCCACCGGCAACTGGACAGGGCACTATATCGTGAGCAAGATTTCACCTCCAGTGGACGGACACGGTCCTGCAGTAGATGCGAGCCTGCCGCACGACAGTGCGTGGCGCGTGATCATGCTAGGGGACACGCCGGGTGAACTGGTCGAGTCAAATGTGTTTACTGATCTGAATCCCCCGAATCGCGTCGCGGACACGAGCTGGATTCATCCTGGCAAGGCTTCATGGAACTGGTGGGATGGCGATCTGGGGCCGGATGGCAATTCCGCATACACGACGGAAAATATGAAATATTACGTCGACTTTGCCGCCCAGTCCGGGTTTCCGTACATGATGCTGGATGCAGGCTGGTCGGGCAACGACATCACCAAAATGCGCGGCAACGTCGATGTGCCGGAACTGGTGCGCTATGCCGCAAAGAAGAACGTGAAGGTATGGATCTGGCTGTACTCGAAATCGGTTGCCGCGCAGATGCAGGAGGCATTCCCGTTGTATGAGAAGTGGGGAGTAGCCGGCGTGAAGATCGATTTCGTTCTTCGCAACGATCAGGAAGGAATCAAGTGGTACTACGATGTGGCTAAGCTCGCGGCCGAGCATCATCTCATGGTGGATTTTCATGGCGCCACGCAGCCCTGGGGCATCCAAAGAACCTATCCCAATGTCCTTGATTACGAAGCAGTGCTCGGCCTGGAGAACAATAAGGCCGGACGCCGCGATGGTCCAGTGAACCGCACAACCTTTCCTTTTACGCGCATGTTGAGCGGACCGATGGACTACACGCCGGGCGGTTTCGACAACGTGACGCAGGAAGAGTTCGTCGCGCGCGACAAGAGTCCGATGGTTATGGGTACCCGCGCGCAGCAGCTCGCGCTGTACGTGGTTTTTGAGCAACCACTTGCAATGGTTTCGGATGCACCATCGGCATATGCCAATCAGCCGAGCTTCCAGTTCATTAAGGATGTTCCGACGGCATGGGATGTGACGCGAGTGCTCAATGGAGAGCCAGGCGAGTTCGTAACCATCGCGCGGCGACACGGCGATCAATGGTACCTGGGAAGCGTGACAAACTGGACGGCGCGCTCTCTGCGCATTCCTTTAAGTTTTCTCGGGGACGGGAGATATAAAGCCGAGATCTATGAAGACGCTGCCGACGCCGGGCAGAATCCAAAACATGTCTCCATCCTGCAACAGGACGTGCGCAGCAGCGACACGCTCACGCTGCCTTTAGCCAGCGGAGGTGGCTGCGCCATTCGGTTTGTACCCGCAAGGTAGCGGGCGAATCGTTAACTCGCCACTGTAGTTGATGAGTCGGTCAGGCGATTGACGAAGAGAGGAAGGTTGCTGCGCAGGACAATGTGAGGAGCAAGGCGATGCGTCTTCACATGCCTGTCCTTATCCATCAGGTGGCCAAGCAGCGTTTCAAAAGCCATCTTTCCCTGCGCCTGTGGGCGCTGATAAAGAGTAGCTAATACTTTGCCTGACTCCAGGAGCGGCACGAGCTCGTGAAAGAGGTCGGTGGTGACCACCTGCACGCGGCCGAGTAATTTCTGCTTTTCGAGCGCGTGGAGCACGGGGAGGCTGTTGGCAGTACTGATGTAGATAGCATCGGGGCGTGCCTTACTTTTGAGCAGAGCGATTGTCTGCCAATAGGCGTCTTCGGGGCTTTCGTGGGATTCGACCACTGGAAGCAGCGTAAGATGCGGAGCCAATAGGGCAAGACTGGCGGCAAATCCGCGCAGCTTCTCTGCGTGGTCGAAGGTGGCCAGATCGCCGGTGATGGTAGCGACATGCGACGGAACCTGGAGCTTGTGCGAGAGCAGCTCGGCCGCAAGCGCGCCGCTGGTGTAGGCATCAACAGCAACACAGGCAATGCGGCCACTGTCAGGCGCGTCGCTGGCCACACAGAGCATGGGAATGCCTTGACCAGCGATGCGGCGGATCGTCGGCGCAAGCTCGTGCGGGCGGCCCGGTGTGAACAGGATGCCGTCGTACCGTTTAGCTGCAGCGCTTTCCAGCGCCGCGAGATCGCCTGAGCCGAGGTGTGGAAAATCAATGAAGTCTAGCGTGATCTGCATGCCGACGGCTTCTTCGGCGGCGGCTCGAATGCCCTCGCGCAGCGGATCGAAGAAGGCGGCAATCTCGCGGGGAAGAACCGCAGCGATGCGGAGGTTGCGGTTGAGCTTGAGCGAGCGCGCCGCCATGTTCGGCTTGTAGCCAAGCTGCTCTGCCATGCGCAGCACGCGCGCCTTCGTGCGGGCGCTTACACCGCTTCTCCCATGGAGCGCGCGGTCGACAGTGCCGATGGATGTTCCCAAGGCCTTTGCGATGTCGCGGATACCGGCTGCTTTGCCGCTCCTGGTTATTCCCGTTTTGATAGAGGTCATCAACGTTTTCGAGTCTCGCATACAAAAGCATAGGTCAGCGTGAAGATTGATTTTGACAGCGAAATGGCGCCGCGTGTAGTGCTGTTTGCGTTAACGTACACATAAGGTAATTATTCGCCGTCAAAGCCTATGCGCGCCACTGCTCTGCGTTTTTTAGGATATAGTTCGAATCCTACCCTGCGCACATTCCTGCTGGCCGCCAACGAGCCAGCGGTGATCGTTGGATGCATCATGGAGTGAGTATTTCGCTGCGCGGAGATTTTCAAGCAGCATTCTTTACGCCGGAAAGAGAAGCCGCACAGTGACGGGGACGCAGCAGAGATTCGCTTTTGTCTTTAAACATGCGTTGTCTGAGCTTCGATTTCTTCGAGTGTGCGACCCTTCGTTTCCGGCACGAAGAAGAATACGAAGACCGCACCGGCGAGACAGATGGCTCCGTAAGTAAAGAAGCTGCCTGCGCTGCCCAGAGCACGATCGATGAAGGGAAATGAATAGGTAAGCGCGAAGGACGAGATCCAGAGCGCGGAAACCGCAGCCGATACTCCAAGAGAACGCAGCCGGTTGGGAAAGATCTCAGCAATCAGAACCCAGGTCAGCGGCGCAAGCGTCATTGCATAGCAGGCAATGGCGCAAAGCGTGAGCACCAGCACGGGCGTGCCGCGCTGGCCCGTGCGATAAGCGAGTCCCGCCAGCAGATGCGACACGCCGATGCCACAGCAGCCGATCAGCATCAGCGGGCGGCGTCCCAGACGGTCGACGACAGCCATCGCGACAAGTGTGAAGAGCAGGTTGATAGCGCCGGTGATGACGATGTCGAGAAGGATCTGGTTGGCGCCAAGTCCAGCCGCGCGATAAACCTCTTCCGCGTAATTGAAGAGGATATTGATGCCACTCCACTGCTGGAGAACCGCCAGCACAATGCCAACGATGAGCACCATCCGCACGCCGGGCCGCAGGAGTCCGCGCCAGCTTGCCGCCTGGCTCTCTTCGTCGCGCAATGCGCTGGCAATTGCCGCGGTTTCGGCGGTCGCGTATTCCGCACTGCTGCCACCGATCCGGCGCAGCACCTTCAGGGCCTGCTCTGTGCGACCGCGGATGAGAAGCCAGCGCGGACTCTCCGGTATTCCGAACGACGCGGCAAGAAAGATAAGCGCTGGCACGGCAACCGCCGTGAACATCCAGCGCCATCCAAACTGGACATTCCACGACGCCAGCAACGTTCCGGGCGAGGCGTCCTGCGGTATAGGAGCGGCGATCTGCCAGTTCACGATTTGAGCGAGGAGGATTCCGCTGACAACTGCGAATTGATTAAGGCTTACCAGGCGGCCGCGATGCGCAGCCGGGCTCACCTCCGCTATGTAGAGCGGTGCGATGTTGGAGCTGAGGCCGATGGCCACGCCGCCAGCGATGCGCCATACGATGAAAGCCGCGAAGGAGGATGCCCATCCTGTGAGGATAGAGGAAACAGTGAAGAGCACGGCTGAAACGAGTAGCACGGGCTTGCGTCCGTAGCGGTCTCCGAGCGCTCCAGCAAATAGCGAACCGGCGAAGCAGCCCACCAGCGCGCAACTGTTCGCCCATCCCACCGCAGGCGCGCTCTGAAGGTGGAAGTAAATTTCGAAGAACTGGCGCGCACCACCAATCACTACCCAGTCATAGCCGAAGAGCAGGCCTCCAAGCGCCGCAACCAGGGCGATGCCCCACACATATGCGGTAGCTCCTGCGGCGTGCCTTGAGTTGCTCCTTCCGGTTGAAACAGCCGAGCCATGCACGGCTAGCCGTCCGCCCGGTTGCCAAAGTTGCCCACGAGCAGGTCGCGAGCGCCCGCATGAGAACGATCCAGTCTTTGGACTTCATCGAGCGAAGCGAGAGCTTCGGCGTTCCGGCCAAGTCCGAGCAGCGCCTGCGCCCTGAGAAATGTTGCCGCGATGTGCTGGCGCCTCTGCAGATCTTCTTCGAAGAGGAGCATGGCGGGCAGAGAAGTAGCGAAATAGTCGATCTTCGGAGCCTCCTTCTCCAATGCTGCCGCGTAGTTGAGGATATGCGCAAACAGCGACACGGCCTCCTCATCGCGCCCGAGACGGCGCAACGCCATCGCGCTCCAGTAGGTCATCTCAGAGACGGCCCTTACCTGCATCTGCTGAAAATCGCCGCGCTGCCGTTCGGCTTTCTCCCAGTGCAGCTTTGCGCGCGCTGGATCCCCGGCTGCGGACCAGGCTTCTCCAAGCCAGAACTCGATATTGCTGCTGTTGGCCAGGAGATGCCGCGCCTCATTGAGGCTCTGCGGAGGATGATCTGCTGCCTCGAAGTGTTCGATGGCGCCGTGGGCGTCGCCCGCAGCAAGCGCATTGCGACCCAGCAGGAGCTGCGCACGAACATATTCCCCCAGTACCAGGCCTTCGCCTCCCTCCCATGGCTGGAAGCTTCGTGAGAGCAGCAGTGCGAGCGCATTACCCGGTCCCCCAACCTGGTTGTAAAGAGTCGCGAGCTCGACCGACAGATCATCGCGCAGGGCAACGAGATCACGATTAGCTTCCAGTCCAGCGAGCCGTTCGGCTGGATCGTCTCCCAAACGCTTGTGAAGCTGGTCCTCCTCATACAGGATGCGAGCATCTTCCGGGGCTGCGATACGCGCACGCCGAAAGGCCTCGCGCGCCTGTTGCTCATCATGCTCCACGTTGTAATAGGCAATGCCGAGATTGCGCCACACAGTAGGAAAGGCCGGATCGAGCGCTGCAGCTCTTTCCCATTGCTCGATCGCATCGCGATGGCGCCGGCGGTCATAAAGAAAATTGCCGAGATAGTATGGAGCGCGCGCATCGCCGGGGTTCGCGGCAATGGCTGCCTGAAGTATCTTCATCTCTTCGAGCCGGCTTGGGAAAACATAAGCCGCGCTCACTTCCGCGGCCCGCGTGTAGAACTCGCGGCTCGCTGCAGCGTCACCGCGAATCGCCAAGATAAACGCGCGAGTGTAAAGGGCCATCGCGCCTGCTCCATCCTCCAGAATTGTTTCCGCATTGTCCAGAAGGCCCGCTCGGATGCAGTCATAAGCCAAGTCCAAACATCGTCCAGGATCAGCGGGCGGCATGCCTGTCTTCAGGAAACGACTCCAGGTGTCCAGCGGATCGAGCGTGAGCACTGCGTCGAGCTCGGCTTCCGCTTCGGCTGCGCGGCCCAGGCGGCGCAAAACGACAAGGCGGAGATTTCGCGCATTCAGATTATCGGCATCGGCGCGCAGAGAGCGATCGAGATGCTCCATCGCGACCGCGAGACGCCTGTTGCGAACATCGATCTCGGCCAGACGTTGATAGCCAGGCCCGCGCCACGCTGCCGACCACGTCGCCTTATAAAACGCATCATAGGCCTCGTCGCTGCGATCCTGAAATAGCAGCGCCATGCCGAGGTTGTAGTAGGACTCGCTGTCATAAGGATTCGGATTGCGCGCCGTCAGCCGCGCAATGGCCTTGCGGAAGCAACTCTCGGCAAGCGCGAATTCTCCGCGACGCAGGTGTGCTCGTCCCAGAGCATTACTCGCGCGGCTGTCATATGGATCGCGCCGCAGCGCCTCGTGCCAGTATGGTTCCGGCGCGCGGGTAGCGTGACGATATTGCTCGAGATGAAGCCCGGTCAGATAAAGCTCATCGGCTGTTGCAATTTCTTCGGGTGCAGGAGGCTCGGTGGCTTCCACTGGCGCCAGGGCAGGTTGAATCTCCGCAGGCGCATAGCGCAGCAGCACCTCGCTTCCTGTTTTTAGCTCAAGCACCCATGTCTGGCCTCTGCTCGGAAGCTGCAGGTGGATGTGCGCAGCGGTTTCCGGCCGCAGTGTGCCGGTCCATGCGACAAGTTCTCCATCTGCCCAGGTCAGCCGCACACTGGCATCTGTGATCTTGCGCGTCACCGTAAGATGAGCCTGCCCTTGCTCACCTTCGCAGGTGATGCGCAGGGCGGCGTGCAGATTGGCGATATCAGGGACGCCGATCTCGCGAATCGGATACCAGAACTGGCTGAAGCTCTTCGTCTCTCCAGGCGCGAGGAAAGAAAAGTCTGGCTGATTGTCCGTGTAAGCGCCGGCCATCAGCTCGATATAAGGTCCGTCGGTATCGGTGAGACTGCGATCCCACGCGTAACCGAACTCGTGATTGCCCCACGTCCATTGCTTTTTGCCCGGGGCGATGTGGTGATTGGCTACATGCACCACGCCCGCACGTTCCCTATGATCGTAGCCGCCAAAGAAATCCTCGCGCGAGTTGGCGATCATATAGCTGGTTGGAACCGGGATGTTTGCATACCAGCGCAGGTCATTCGGAGGATAGGAACCGTCAGGCACAAATTTGCGCGGCATCTGCTCGGGCGGCACGCCATGCAGCGCCCGCAGGCCATAGGAAATGCCATAGTAGGTTCCAAGGCTGCACGGAAACTCCGTTACCGCACGCTTAGCGTGATCGGCGACATAGCGCACATCATGCGGGAAAAAGGATTGGTAGTGTTCGTGAACTCGCGTGGCGACGTTGGCCCACCAAAGGAAGGTCTGTGTGTCCCATGTGCGGTTATAGAGTCGGACCTTGAGTTCGACGTAGGCGCGTCCTGGCCGCAGACAGGCGCCATGCATGCCTTTCATACATGAGATGGGATCGTGGTCGCTGCACCATACGGTGACAGATCCATCCTCATCGCGTTCGATTGCGACTTCGACCGGTAGAAATGTCGCCGGACGATGATGCTGCGGCCAATTGAACTCGACTCCGCCGGAGATCCATGGGCCCGCGAGACCGACGAGCGCTGGCTTGATCACATTCTGGCGATAGAAGAAGTCATAGCCGTTAATCTTGTCGTATCCGACATGAATGCGGCCGCCGAGCTCAGGCATGATCATGAGGCGCAGGTACTCGTTTTCGAGATGCACTGCCTGCCAGGTGTGCTCGCACGGCTCGGTCGCGACGCGGTCAATCACAGGCAGGGGGTACACCTTGCCGCTGCTGCCTTGATACACGCGCTTTTCCAGGAAGAGAGGATTGGGATCGGGCTCTGCCGGCAAATAGGTTTTCAGGACCACCGATTCTTGCCAAGCCTTCACTGCGCCGGTTTCGCTGCCTGGCGCAGCGGGCAGCTGAAGCACCGAGGTTTCCATCACACGGGAATTCATGGTTTGGCTGGGCATGGTAGTAGCGTTAATCCGATTATCAAGCGTTAACGTTACCGTACATTGTAGAAGGTTGGCAATAGCTTTCTTTTTTAGGCAAGATGAGCATGCGCAATTTTGCAGGCGCGCCAAAAATCATGCTTTTGGCTCTATGCGACTTTGCTTGACAACCCCCCGGTAAGAACGGGTTCTACAGAAAAAACTGCTCGGGGGCTACGTTAACGTTAACGCCATAAAGATGAGGCCTTCGCTATGAATCAGCTACAGCAACGCCACGAAACGAAACCATGATGGCGCGACTGTCCCTTTTCGCAGCAGATCCACTGTTAGCTAAGTGCTTGCGCTCTCATTCGCAAACATTTATGTCATTCTTTCGTAGACGAAGGATGGAGCCAGTGTGACAGAGCAGCGTGAGATGCGGATTCTTGTATTGGTTCCATTCGAAATGCAGGGGGAAATTCGCCGTCAGCTGACTCCGCTTGGCGTCATGATCGACTTCATCAGCAAAGCAACCGACCTGTCTCAGCTTACGCTGAGCCGAGCCTTGTACCAGGTCGTTCTACTGCCTGCGGCGCTCCCAGGTAACGGCTGGTGGTCCCTCTGGGAGAGATCACTCTGCTCCATCCGCGGCCGGAGATTTTGGTTTATGCTCGTACGGCAAGCTTCCAGCTATGGTCGGGAGTACTGGAAGTGGGGGGCTACGACGTGATTGTCGAGCCGTTTTACGGATGAAGAGATCCAGCGCGCGGTTCTTCGCGCAGCAAAGAGTTTCAAGGATCGCTATTCGAACGAGAACGGGGAATAGCTGATTGGCAAATGCGGGATTAGTCCCATGAATCGGAGCGAGCCATGTTTCAAAAGATCGTCGTAGCCTACAACGAATCTCCGGAATCCGAACGAGCGCTCCTGTCCGCAATCAAGCTGGCCAGGAGCCTTAATGCGGAACTGCAAACCGTCTCGGTCATCGCTGATCTGCCTGCGTATACCGCCTATGCTGCAGTTGATCCATCCATAACGCATGTCCTGAAGGAAGATCAGCTGAAGTTCTATGAGCAACTTCAAAATAAGTCGCGCTCCCTGGCAGAGAGCCACGGCATTGAACTTCGCAGCCACCTGATTGAAGGACGACAGGTTGAAGCCATCGTTGACTTTTTGCGCGCGCAGCAGGCAGACTTGTTGGTCATCGGGCTTCATCAACGCGATCTCTATATCGCACGCTTATGGAGCACTGTCTATGAATTAGCGCAGGAGGCTCCGTGCAGCGTGCTGGGCGTGCATTAACCGCCGCGGCATTTTGTGCTGGAAGCAAATCTCAGCTTATTGCTGGCGCACGGCGAGCTTATAAGAACGATCGGACAAATGCCGCGCTGATGCGCAGCAGGCGTTTGAGAATATCATCAGGCCGTCGGACAGTATTTGGAAGATTGACTTGCCAATCAAAGCTCTGCCGTCAACGAACAGGTTTGGCCGGTGTGATGAAGTTTGCGTGATCAGAGAGAAGGCATTCGATCGCTGCCGCGACTTCGTCAGGTTTGCCACGCCGGCTCATTGAAACATGGATTGTGACCGCTCTGTCGGTTTGCTATTATGTATCTAAAGATGGTTTGCGCTTCCCAAAGCCGCCTCTGTTGTTGCCTGTCGAACATCTTCGACGGGTGTGCACGATAGTCTCTGATCTCCTGCACAATCGATCCAGACGCACCCGTAGCTGATTTGCCGGGTCTGTCTTCCGCTTTGCTCCGGCTTCAGCTCCCAAACAATCAGTTCTTATACAAAAGAGGTTTGCATGCCGGTAGCCGAATTCGAGTCCCAGCCATTCTCTCCGCTGGAGAGCCTTGCCGCTCCGCCGCGGCTCAGTCATCTGCGCGTGCTTGAAGCCGAGAGTATTCACATCCTGCGCGAAGTGGCTTCCGAGTTCGAGCGGCCTGTGATGCTCTACTCCATCGGGAAAGACTCGTCGGTGATGCTCAGACTCGCGCAGAAGGCGTTCTACCCCGGCCCCATTCCATTTCCCTTACTGCATATCGACACGGGATTCAAATTCCGCGAAATGCTTACCTTTCGCGATGAGATGGCTCGTTCGGTCGGTGCGGAGCTGCTTGTGTGGCGGAATGAACCCGCGATCGCCGCCGGCACCAATCCGATCGTCCTCGATACCAAACGCTGCTGCGGGCTCCTCAAGACGCAGGCTCTGCTCGATGCCCTGCGTCACTACAAATTCGATGCAGCCTTTGGCGGCGCGCGGCGCGATGAAGAGAAATCCCGCGGCAAGGAACGCATCTATTCCTTTCGCGATGAGGCTGGTCAGTGGGATCCGAAGAATCAGCGCCCTGAGCTTTGGAATCTCTATAACGCACGCATTCATCCAGGCGAGAGCATCCGTGTTTTTCCGCTCTCCAACTGGACGGAGATCGACGTATGGCAATACATCCATGAAGAAAGGATTCCTGTGGTGGACCTCTACTTCGCCAAAGAGCGCCCGATGTTTGTGCGCGGCGATGCCCTGCTTCCAATCGAACATGACTTCGTAGCGCGTCCCGGCGAGAGACCGCAAATGGTCAAGTCCCGACTGCGGTCGCTTGGTTGCAGTCCATGTACGGGCGCGATTCGCTCGGATGCCGAAACCATCCCCGACATCATTGCCGAGCTGCTTCACTTCCGTACTTCCGAGCGAGCCAACCGCGTGATCGATCACGATCAGGAAGGATCGATGGAAATCAAGAAGCGGGAGGGCTACTTCTAAATGTCAGTCGCCGCCCTTCCCAGCTTTTCCATTGATGAGTTTTTCCGCCAGGAGCGCGAGAAGTCTCTGCTGCGCTTTTCGACTGCGGGCAGCGTGGATGACGGGAAGTCCACGCTCATCGGGCGCCTGCTCTATGACACGCAATCTGTGTACGAAGACCAGGTGCGATCGATCGAAGGTAAAGGAACCACGGCGCCAGGACAACTCGACTTCGCTCTGCTGACGGACGGTCTGCGCGCGGAGCGCGAACAGGGCATCACGATCGATGTCGCCTATCGATACTTTTCTACGGCGCGGCGCAAGTTCATCATCGCGGATACGCCCGGGCACGAGCAGTACACGCGCAACATGGCCACTGGCGCCTCAACAGCCGATGCAGCCGTGGTGCTGATTGACGCGAGCAAGGGCGTGCTGGTGCAGTCGCGTCGTCATGCTTATATCGCGTCCCTGTTGCGTGTGCGGCACGTTCTCGTGGCCGTGAACAAGATGGATTTGGTTGGCTACGATGAATTCGTCTTCCGAGCCATCGAGCGCGAATTTGCGACCATCCTTGAGCGCATCGCCGCCGACACCGGCACGCCAGTTGAGAGCACCTTTGTTCCGGTCAGTGCACTCATTGGAGACAACATTGTCCACCGCTCGAAGGCGATGCCCTGGTATAAAGGCCCGTCGCTCCTGGAACTGCTGGAGGCGGTGCCTACGTCGGAAGAGACACACACAGCCCCCTTTCGTTTTCCGGTACAGCGCGTTCTTCGCCCCGACCGCACTTTTCGCGGATTTGCAGGCCAGATTGCATCGGGTACCGTCCGCCCGGGCGACACCGTCACCGTGACACCGTCAGGGAAAAGCGCGGAGGTCGAGCGTATCGTCACCTGGGATGGAGATCTGGCCGAGGCGCATGCTCCGCTCTCCGTCACTCTTGTATTGAATCGAGAACTCGACATCAGCCGGGGCGAGCTGATTGTTTCCGCGAACGAACCGGCAACCGTCTCGAAGAGTATCAAGGCCGCTTTGGTCTGGATGGATCAGCGTCCGCTCGATCTCAACCGGCGCTACGCCCTCAAGCACACAAGCCGCACAGTCCGGGCGCTTGTTACGTCCATCGAGTACCGCACGAATATCGCCACTCTTGCGCACGAGCCGGCCGAGACGCTGGAGATGAATAGCATCGGCGTGGTGAATCTCAGTTTATTGCAGCCCATCGCTCTTGATCTTTACCGTGAGAATCGCTCGACCGGGGCATTTATCCTTATAGACCCGATGACCAATGGCACTGTTGCTGCGGGAATGATCTCTGCGGTGCAAGGCGACGCATCCACAACACTGCAGAGCACAGCAGGTTCACTGGGTCCGATCACCGCAGAAGAGAGAGCTTCCAACTGGGGTCATCGCGGCGGGGTGCTTGATCTGATCGGCCCATGCGCAGCGATCGATCGGATCGAGCGTTCACTGTTCGATCTGGGAGTAATCACGGCACGAATCGATGCCGATGACCCTGTTGTATATGAAGACGAAGCCGACAAACGTAAAGACCTGATGCAGTCCATCGCTGATGCTGGCCTGATTGTCCTCACTGTCAGGCGCACCGGCGGCAACACTCTCAAGGCGCGCGCGGGAGATTACGACATAACAGTAGACGCAGGCGACATCGAAGCCGTGCATCAATTGCTCACACAATCCGGCATTCTTGTTTCTCCAGGAAAGGCACCCGCTCGATGACGATGACCACTATTCAGAACGATGTGAATACCAAACTGAACAACGTTCGCGCGACGCTGGCGGGCGTAATCACCGGAACAGCTGATGTGTGCCTGACTTGCAGCTTCCAGGCGGAAGATGTGCTGCTGACCAGGCTGGCAATCGAATTGGATCCCAACCTGCCGATACTCTTTCTCGACACTGGCTACCATTTCGCTGAAACCTACGCGTATCGCGACCAGATTGTGCGCGAGTGGCAGCTGAACCTCATCAACCTTCTGCCCGAAGCTACAGTTGCCGAACAGGAGGCCAAACACGGCCTCCTGTATCAGTCCTCGCCCGACCAGTGCTGCAACCTGCGTAAAGTCGAGCCGCTTTTCAAGGCTGTCGCAGGATACCGCGTATGGCTCACCGGTTTACGCCGGGAGCAGGCGAAGAGCCGGGCAGCGCTTGAGGAGTCTGCGCTGTTCAGCCTTCCGGGCGGTAAGCAGGTGCTCAAGCTCGCGCCCCTGGCTGCCTGGACCACGCGAGACGTTTGGTACGCCTGTGAGCAACTCGGCCTTCCTTTGTTGCCCCTCTATGCGCGGGGATACACCTCTATCGGCTGCGAACCTTGTACATCACTTCCGCTCGATCCTGACGATCCTCGCTCAGGCCGTTGGGCAGGCCGCAAAGTTGAGTGCGGTATCCACATCGAAACACCGGCCAAGTAAAGCAAGCAGAGTCAGAAGGTACGGCATGCAGTACGTCATAGGTTTTGTTATCGCGCTGTTCATCGCTCTGACCGGGGTTGGAGCAGGCACCATTACCGTGCCGATTCTGGTTCTGTTTCTCGCTGTCCCGGCGCCGGCCGCGGTGGGGATCGGTCTGATGTTCTCAGCAGCCGTCAAGCTCATCCTGGTTCCGGCACAGATCATCCGCGGCAACGTGGCATGGCGGACACTGGGCTTCATGCTTCTCGGCGGCGCACCTGGAGTCCTGATCGGATCTCTCTTTCTAAAGCATCTCGTAACGGTCGGATCACAGAATCTGCTCAACGCGTCTCTCGGTGTGATTCTCGTGGGCACCGCAAGCTGGCAGATTGCCTATTCGTTTCGCCCCATGAAGCACAATGCGAACACTCGCGACCATAGCCCCTTGCTGTCCTGGTTGATGCTTCCAGTGGGCGTCGAGGTAGGCTTCTCCTCCGCTGGCGCAGGTGCACTGGGCAGCGCTGCCCTCCTGAGCCTGACACAGCTTATCCCCGCTCAAGTTGTCGGCACGGACATTGCGTTCGGCTTCATCGTCTCGCTCATCGGCAGCGGCGCCCATTGGTTCTCGTGGAGAGCAGATACAGCACTGCTGCTGCAGTTGATTGCAGGAGGCATCGCCGGCGCCATCGGAGGAACCATTCTAAGTACCCACATCCCGCGTAGGCCGCTGCGTCTTGCCCTCTGGATCTGGCTGCTCATCCTGGGAGGACGATTCCTGCTGAACAGCTATCAAGGCTCGGTGATGCCTCAGAAGCAAGCGACAAGTCAGTTAATCGGGATCACTTCAAATAGGCCTGCCATTCAAACTTCATCGCAGAAATGACGCAAATGGAAATAGCCGTTCGCCACCAGGGATGACAAGAACTGCCATCCCGTATTTTCGCAACACGCCCTAACCCCTCCTCAAATTTTTACCTAACCGCAGGCCCACAATCCTGTCTAATGCGCTGAATGGGGAATGACGACCACGCCCTCATCCGGAATGTTCTGGCCGGAGAGAAAAACGCATACGGCCTGCTTGTGGCACGCCATAGCCAAAGTGTCTTTCGCGTCGCCTTCCGCATTACAGAAAATGAAGCCGATGCTGAAGAGATCGTGCAGGAAGCTTTCCTTCGCGGCTACCTCAAACTCGAAGACTTTGATGCTCGATCTAACTTCCGGACCTGGATTTATCGGATCGCCATGAATTGCGCACTTGATGTTCTAAACAGGCGAAAGAACCAGGCAACTCTATCCATTGCTGAGGAATATGACAGTGAGAAGACAACCGTCCAACCGGCGGATGGCGCAGCAGGACCAGACCGGCTGTTGCTAAGCCAGGAGATCGAAGCCCGCAGGCAGGTAGCGATGGAAAAACTGACACCAACCGAGCGCCTCGCTTTTGTAATGCGCCACATGGAAGACCGCTCGACGGAGGAGATTGCAGGCGCTCTGGGAATCGCACCGAACTCTGCCAAACAGGCCGTCTTTCGGGCAGTACAAAAACTACGCCAATCGCTCGCACCACTTTGGGTGAAGTCATGAAGCACTTAACTGAAGAAGAAATGATCGAGCACTACTATTCGGAAGATTTCTACAAGGCTGAAGCCGAACTGCATCTTCAAGCTTGCAAGCATTGTGCCCAGGCATACGAAGAAATCGGCAAGCTGCTCCGTAGTATTCGTTCGCCTGAAATGCCAGCGCGTAGTTCGGACCACGGAGCGCAAGTATGGCAGTCCATCCAGGGGTCATTGCAACCTTATGCGTCAAAGAGAAAGCGCAGCTACTTTCGCTGGTTCCATCTGGCCTATGCAACCGCCTGCCTTCTCGTCCTGGCTGGAGCATTCGTGGCAGGAAGGATGTGGGAACATGCCCACGCTAAACCTTCGCTCGCCAGCAATCCGCAACAGGCCAAAGAGCGTGTCGTTCTCTTCGTCCTCGACAATCATCTCGACCGGTCAGAGCGCCTGCTGGTTCAGTTGAATCACGCGGGTGCCGAGAGAGAAAGCGTAGATTTCCCGTTGCAGGCGGAGGCCCAGCAGCTACTCACCGACAATCGGCTATATCGCCAAAGTGTCGCGCAGGCTAACGATCCTCTTCTCGCTGCCGCACTCGATCATCTCGAACGCGTGCTGCTTGAGGTTGCCAACTCGCCAGGCGAGTTGAGCGCCGCGGACGTAGCACGCATCGAGCAGGAAATGAATACACAAGGCCTGCTCTTCCAGATCCGTATTCTTCGCACGAAGATTTCTGAGCAAACAGTAAACGCTCAAGCTGTCCGGAAAGGAGCAGCTCTCTAAAATGAAGACAAAACAATGGCTTTTCTTATCTGTAATTAGCAGCATCTTATGCCTTTCGGTTCCATCTGCCTCGGGGCTCATCTTCCAGCCTACGGATGGCGATGCGGCCCAGGCAAATGCGCGTGAAGATCAGCTTTATTCCGATGCAACGCGCGCTATCAACGAGAGCCGCTGGTCTGATGCAGAGTCACTGCTCAATCAGGTGATCGAGCAGCATGGCCGCCGTGCCGACGGAGCGCTTTACTGGAAAGCCTATGTAGAAAATAAGGAGGGCCGTTCTTCCGATGCCCTAAAGACGTGCGCGGACCTTCGCCAGTCCTATTCAAAGAGCACCTGGCTTAAGGAATGCAGTGCGCTGGAAATCGAGATCCGGGGCAAGAGTAGCAGTCCGGTTCAACCGCAAGCAGAGCAGGATGAAGACCTGAAGCTGCTCGCTTTGAATTCGCTCATGCAGAGCGGAGATGCCAATGCGCTGCCGATTCTTCAGCAAATCCTCGAGGGGCAGCAATCCGAGCGGCTGAAAGAACGCGCCCTCTTTGTTCTTGCCCAGGATCAGTCCAAGCCGGCACAGGACCTTCTCGGGCAGATCATTCGCGGGGAAAGAGATCCCAACTTGCAGGTCAAGGCTATCCGATTGCTCGCGGTCACCAGAGGAAACCAGGCCGCCAACACATTTGCCGATGTCTACGGCAAGTCGAACAATCCGTCCGTCAAGAAGGCCGTTCTGGATTCCTACCTCGTTATGGGCGCACCGGATAAGTTAGTTCAGGTGGCGCAGCATGAATCCGATCCCGAACTAATGCGGCATGCCATTTCTGAACTCGGCGCTCTTGGCGCTGTCTCGCAGCTATCGAGCCTGTATCAGGCGACTACCAGCAAAGACGCGAAGGCCGCGATCATCAATGCACTGGTTGCCGCTGGCGGCAAAGGAGCGGATGCGCTCAGCGCTATAGCTTCGTCCGAGCAAGACCCCGAACTCCGCCGCAGGGCGATCCGCAATATGGGAGTGGCAGGCGGCGCTTCTGCAATACCAACGCTTTTGTCGATCTATTCCAAAAGCACAGATGAAGAGTCGAGACGAGCTGTTCTCGACGCGCTGTTTGTTGCCGGCGACGCACACGATCTGGTCGCGCTTGCACGCTCTGAGAAAGATCCTTCCGCAAAACGAGAAATCGTCGGAAAGCTTGCCATAATGCACAACAAGGAAGCGACCGACTACATGATAGAAATTCTCAATAAATAAGGAGGAGCCAGGTTATGAAGAGGTATCTAGTTGCAATCGTCATCTGCGCATCCACGTTCGCCCTTCTGGCGCAGCAACCCAAGGTCAGCACTACTCATTTCACGATCGAGCCAATAGGAGGAACACTCACCGCGACGGTGGACCGATTTCGCAACTCGACTGAGCAGCTCTGGATTGGATATGAAGTGCCGGCTCTTCCACAATCGCATCTATCTACGTGTTCGAACTGGTCTGATTCATCACCGATGGACGATGGATGTTGCGGTGAATATCGACTGGAAGAGAACAACGACAGCATGAACCGGGGCGACCACGCGCCGGCTCTGCAAAATATCTATGTCCTTCTTCGCCTGGATCACGGTCAACTTATCAGAATCAGGCCGGTGATGGCCGGTTGCCGCCTCGATGCGGGTGGCGTTCCCTTCACGTGGTTAACTGGGGTAAAGCCCGAAGACAGCGTTGCATTTCTCGCTCAACTCGCGACGCAGGCGACTGAATCGAATCGCTCACGAGTCGCCGATGGAGCACTTCTGTCGATCAGCTATCATGCGACATCGGAAGCTACGAATGCGCTTGCTAAAATCGCGATGTCAGCCGAGCCCATGCACATCCGTGAGCAAGCAGCTTTCTGGCTTGGAGTTCAACGCGGACATGAGGGCTTCTTAGCCTTACAAGAGCTGGAAAAGAAAACTACCGACGCAGCTCTTCGGGAGAAGCTGCCATTCGATTTCTCGCAAAATTCGGATCCCGCCGCTGAAGACGAATTGTTGCGCATGGCCAAGTTTGACGCTGACACGAGAGTTCGTGAGCAGGCGCTTTTCTGGCTGGCGCAGAAGGCCGGAAAGAAGGCAACCGGGGCGATTACGGATGCGATTGAGAACGATCCTGAAACGGAAGTAAAGAAGAAGGCGGTTTTTGCACTCAGCCAGTTGCCAAAGGACGAAAGCGTTCCTCAATTGATTCACGTTGCCGATACCAATTCCAATCCTATAATTCGCAAAGAGGCATTTTTCTGGCTCGGACAATCCCAGGATCCTCGCGCCTTAGCATACTTGGAGCAAGTGCTGAAACGATAGACGGACAGTGGCGATAACTGCCCAGTCACGAACTTCTGTCATTGCTCTAACGCCTGAAGGAAAACCATTGCAAAGGTCCACAAAAGAAACGTCAACACGAGCGCGATGCCGACCCAATAAACTGCAACGACGAATTGCTTTCCAGGTTGTTTTCTACTTCTGTTTGGGCGACCTTTTGTCATTCGCCCGGAGACGTACTTGCACGCTGTCTTCTGCATTTCTGCCCATGGATATTGGTAGTTAGTTCTCAAACTCCCGTTCCGGCATCGGCAGGACATCCTTTTCCCCTGCAATCCATACGTAGAGTGTGGGAAGTAAAAATACGTTGATGGCGAGAGCGCCAACCAGGCCTCCGACGATGACGATAGCGAACGGCCTTTGTGAATCGGACCCGATGCCATGAGACATTGCGGCCGGCAGCAGGCCTAGAGTGGCAACCAGCATGGTCATCATGATTGGGCGAAGTCGAAGTACAGCGCCGGCGATTGCGGCCTCCAGAATTGAGTGGCCCTGAACGCGAAGCTGGTTGATGTATTCGAGCATGATGACCCCGGTTTGTACGGAGACGCCGAACAGTGCCAGGAATCCAACGCCGGAGGAGACGCTGAAGTTGGTATGCGTGATGAGCAGAGCCAGCAATCCGCCAATGGGAGCCATCGCGACGTTCACCATGATCAAGGCGGCCCACTTGCCAGACTTGAACATCGTGTATAGGATCACGAAGATCAGAAGAACGGTGATTGGAAGCACCAGCAGCAAGCGCCTCTGGGAACGCTTTTCGCTCTCGTATTCTCCGGCCCAGTCGATGTGATACCCAGGAGGTAGAGTTACCTGCCTGTTGACCTTGTCGATGGCTTCTTCGACCGTACTTCCAAGATCCCGACCGCGAACGCTGTACTTAACAGCTATGTAGCGCTGTTCTCCTTCGCGGTAGATCTCTTCGGCGCCGTCGGTTGTGGCGACCCTGGTCAGCTGCGCCAGGGACACACGCTCTCCCGAGGGAGACAGGAGACGGATATTCTCAATGGCCTCGCGGGTATCGCGGTATGGCTCCTGGTAGCGAAGTACGAGATCATAGCGGGCCTCGCCCCGAAGGACCTGGCTCACAGCGGTGCCACCGACAGCAGTCTGGATCGCATCCTGCACGTCAGACACGTTGATGCCGAAGCGTGCAGCAGCTTGCCGATCTACTGTGAAGGTCAGGTTTGGTTGGCCGATTACCCGGAACAGGCCCAGATCCTCAACGCCGCGGATCTTGCTCATGATGTTGACGATTTCGTTGCCCTTCTCCTCAAGCGTCTTCAGGTCGTCGCCGTAGATCTTGACTGCCAGCTCACCTTTCACACCGCTAACTGCTTCTTCCACGTTGTCAGAAATGGGCTGGGAGAAGTTCCAGATGACACCGGGAATCTTCTCCAGTTCCTGGTTCATGGAAGCAATCAGATTATCTTTGTTCTCATGAAAAATTGGCCGCCATTCCGCTTTCGGTTTCAGGCCAACGTAATACTCTGTATTGA
>Ga0335072_10001456_pt1 | contig 38553 bp, 31 predicted proteins | sample Lox_Sample_21_FD_206725 | JGI IMG/M metagenome (GOLD analysis project Ga0335072, IMG submission 206725) | Soil microbial communities from Loxahatchee National Wildlife Refuge, Florida, United States - Lox_Sample_2.1 | ecosystem: Environmental > Terrestrial > Soil > Wetlands | place: USA... | reverse complement strand
AGCGCGAAAAAGGAAGAGGACAACGGGCCGGCCGAGTGGCCGGATGTGCAGCAGCAGAACGAGACTCTTCCGGCGGCGGAAGGCCTCAATCGCTTCACATGGAATTTGCGCTATGAAGGTCCCGTAAAAGTGCCCGGGGCTTTTTTCGAAAGCGACATTCCGCCCAAGGGACCGATGGCGCTTCCGGGCACTTACACGGTCCGTTTGACAGTCGGCAGCGAAAGCCAAACCGCGCCGCTCGAACTGCGCAAAGATCCGCGGGTCGAAATTTCCCAGGCGGACCTCGAAAAGCAATTCGAGCTTGAGCGTCAGATTACACGCCGGTTGACGGCGCTGCACAACACGGTCAACGCGATTCGCGAATTGCGCGCGCAGCTGAACGGCCTCGAACAGCGGTACCGCAACGCTCCCGGATGGCAGGCCGTGAAGACGGCGGCCGACGGGCTGCTGCAAAAGATGACGGTGGTGGAAGAGAAGATCATCCAATCGAAAATCAAGAGTACGGAAGGAGATTTACGGTATCCGACCATGCTCGACGAGCAGCTCAGTTATCTGAGCTTGAGTGTGGATGCCACGGATGCCGCGCCGAGCGATTCGCAGCAACAGGTTTTCAGCGAGCTGAGCGCCAGACTCCAGGAACAGCTGGTGGTCTGGGACGGGATTCTGAGCCGCGACGTGACGGCGTTCAACAAGACGGCGGAGGAGAAGAAGTTGGCGCTTATCGGCGTTCCGCCCCGGTAGAGTATAGTAATTCCCATGAAACGCGCTCCGTTGGCGTCGATTGCTCTTGTCATCTTCACCGTTCGAGGCGCCGGTGTGGTGGCGCCGCGATTCGAGGTGGATTTCACCTGGCCGAAGCCGCTGCCGAATCATTGGATCCTGGGACAGGCGGTGGGAGTTGCCGTGGACGCCGACGACCACGTGTGGATCGTGCACCGGCCGGGTTCCCTGGAAGCGACGGAAACGCACGCGGCGGCCAATCCTCCGATTGCTCAGTGCTGCGCGCCGGCGCCGCCGGTGCTGGAGTTCGACCAGGCAGGGAATTTACTGCGCCACTGGGGCGGTCCGGGCGAGGGGTACGATTGGCCGCTTTCCAACCACGGAATCACCATCGATTACAAAGGCAACGTGTGGATTGGAGGCAACAGCCGCGAGCCCGTGCCCGGGACGAAGCCCGCGCCAGGTTCGTTCCTGAGCTACCACGACGATATGATCCTGAAGTTCACGCGCGATGGAAAATTCCTGTTGCAGATCGGCAAGCCCGGTCAGAGCCAGGGCAGCAACGACACCGCCAATCTGCGGCTCCCGGCGAAAACGTTTGTGGATCCGAAAACCAACGAGATTTATGTTGCGGACGGGTATGCCAATCATCGCGTAATCGTATTCGATGCCGATACCGGCCGGTACAAGCGGCACTGGGGCGCGTACGGCCATCGGCCCGACGATACCGATCCGGGTCCGTACCGGCCGGATGCCGCCCCGGCGGCGCAATTCCGTAATCCCGTGCACTGCGCGATGCTCTCCAACGATGGCCTGCTCTACGTCTGCGACCGCGTCAACGACCGGATTCAGGTCTTTCAGCCCGATGGCACATTTGTGAAAGAAGCTTTCATCGAGAAGAATACGCGCGGATCGGGCTCGGCGTGGGACCTGGCGTTCTCGCGCGATCGGGGACAGAAGTTCATCTACCTGGCGGACGGCGAGAATGACCAGGTACACATTCTGGACCGGCAGTCGCTTGAAGTGTTGACGAGTTTCGGGCAAGGCGGGCGGCAGCCGGGAGAATTTTACGGCGTCCATAGCATCGCCACGGATTCCAAGGGCAACATCTACACCACGGAGACCTGGCGCGGACAGCGCGTGCAGCGTTTCCTGTACCAAGGCCTCGCGCCGGTGACCACAAAGGACCAGGGTGTACCGTGGCCGAGGCAATCCGGTCGGTAGTCTGGAAAGGATCGACATTCATGAAGCTCATCCCGTTGGTGTTCGGAATTGTGACGGTGCTAACAGTCATGGCTCAGCAGACGCGCCCCACGTGTGACCATTGCCTCGCAACCTATGTGCCGGCAGCGGAATTGAACGCGTATTTCGATCGGGCGCCGGCGCGTGCCGTGGCCACCGGAGTGGCCGATCAGCAGGTGCGGGCATTGGATGTCGGCAAGAGCCACGTGGATGTTGGGGTGGTGTATCGCGGAAAGCTGACGGACCCCGCGAAATCGCCGGTGGCGGAGCACGATCTGGTGAGCGAGGTATATCACGTGATCGATGGCGAGGCGACTTTGGTGACCGGGCCGGATATCGAGGGCCTGGTGCGTCGGCCGGCAGCCAATAACAATGTACGGAATCTGAACGGGCCCGGTAGCAACGGGACTTCGATCCGCAACGGGGCGGCTTATCATCTGAAGGCCGGCGATGTGGTCGTCATACCGGCGGGAGTGGGGCACTGGTTTACGGAAATTGAAGATCATATTCGCTATCTGATGATTCGTGTCGACCCGGACAAAGTAACCCCGTTGAAGGGTGAGGCAGAGTCGAAAGCGGATCTTGCCGCGGGAAAGTAAGAGCGCATTTCGCAACTGTCGGCCGGGCTTCTGCGTCCAAAAAAGTGAGGGGCGACGATGCATCGGGCGATCTGGGTTGCGGTTGCGAGTCTGGGATTCGGCGGCTTTGCTTTGCAGGCTGCCGATCAGTTAAACAACTTCGAACAGGTGAGCGACACCTTGTGCCGGGGGGCACAGCCTTCGGAAGACGGATTTCGGGAACTGGCAAAGATGGGCGTCCACACCGATCTCGATTTGCGCGGGGAAGGTGGACGAGCTTCGCGAGAGGCCGAAGTGGTCACCAGCCTGGGAATGAAGTATGTGCACATTCCCCTCGATGGCTTTCAGGCGCCGACCGCCGATCAAGTCAAGAAGATATTTGCGATTCTTGACGATCCGGCCGCCGGCAAGGTCTTCGTGCACTGCCGGCGCGGAGCTGACCGGACCGGAACGGTCCTGGCGATGTATCGGATCGAACATGACCACTGGACCAACGAACGGGCGTTGGAAGAAGCCAAGAGCATGAAGATGGCTTCCTCGGAGAAGCTGATGAAGAAATTTGTGCTCAACTTCCAACCGGCTGAGCTTGCGGCATTCAACTGATTGGGCTCACTGGCTGGCCGAACAGCCCAGATTCAGCGCCGCATCGCTGTCGATCTGGATATCCACTACGCTGACGGCATTTCCGCCGGCAAGGTTGTTCGCGGGCGATGCGGTGCCGAGCGCCTGTTTGATCAACAGCCTGACGTCATCGGCATTTACTACCCCATCCCGATTTACATCGCATAGGTTGGTGCCGCCCTGCGAGGAGGCCTGATTCACTGCGACGGTCATGCCTGCGATGGCGATATTGGCGGAACGTGAGGATCCGGAATTGGCTGCTACGGAGAGACTCGCACTTCCCGTTCCGGTGGCGCCGGCAGGTCCGCTCAGCGAAATCCAAGCCGGCAGGTTGGAAACCGTCCACGGACAGAACGCACTCGTGGTCACCGTGATCGATTGGCTGCCGCCCGCGGCAGCGACGGGGAGATTCGCTGGGATGCCGGAATAGCTGCAGGATGACCCTGTGGTGGGCGTCAGGACGCGAATGCGCCCGCTGCCGTCGGCGATAAGAACGCTGCCGTTGGAATTCACCGCCACATCGAGGGGGTTGTCCAACTCCGCGCTGGTTGCCGCGCCGTAGTCGCCGCTGAATCCCTGCGTGCCATTGCCCGCAATGGTGGTGATCTTGCCCGAAGAAGCAGAGACCATGCGGATACGGTTGTTGAACGTATCGGCGATGAAGATGTTTCCTTGGCCATCGACTGCGACGCCGCCGGGATTGTTCAGTTGAGCGCCGGTAGCGGGTTGGTTGTCGCCGGAGAAGCCGGGGCCCAGGGCTGCATTGCCGGCCACCGTGGTGATGGTGCCCCCGGAGACTTCGCGGATGTTGTTGTTATAAACGTCAGCAATATACAGGTTGCCGTGGGAATCGATCCCCAGCCCCGACGGAAAATTCAGTTGGGCGGCCGTGGCCGGGCCATTATCGCCCAGCGCGCCGATCGTGCCATCGCCCGCGAAGGTGTTGATCTTCCCGCCGGAAACTTCGCGGACACGCGCGGCGCTGGTGGTATCGGTGTCCCAATCATCCGAGAAATACACGTTATTCGCGCTATCGGTGGCAACACCGAAGCTGTTGCCGATCTCCGCGTTGGTTGGCGCGCCGCCGTCGCCGCCGTAGCCGGCCGTGCCGTTGCCGGCGAAATTGAAGATCAGTCCGGCCGAGACCTTCAGAATGGTGAACTCGAACGCGTTGGCGATATATACGTTGCCGTTGGTGTCCGCGGCGACCCCGGTGGGGATGTTCAGGCCGGCGCTGGTAGCGGAACTGCCGTCCACGATGGTCGTGCCCGGGGTCCCATTGCCGGCGATGGTAGTGATGACGCCGGTAGCGGCAAGCACTTTGCGAACCCGGAGCGCGATGTTATCCGCGATGTAGAGGTTGCCGGCCGGGTCCAGGCCGATTCCAAAGGGAGATGCCAGTTGCGCCGCGCTGGCCAGTCCGTTGTCGCCAATGGAGCCGTTGCCGGCGATGGTGTCGATCACGCCCCCCGACACTTCCCGAATGCGATTGTTGCCCAGGTCGGCGATGTATAGGTTTCCGTCGGCATCTACCGCAACCGACTGCGGCGAGGAGAGTTGCGCGGCGGTCGCGGTGGCGCCGTCGCCCGAAAAACCCGCGCCGAGCGTCGAGTCTCCAGCGACCGTAGTGATGGTCCCGTTGGTGACTTGGCGGATCAGGTTGTAAGTGCTGTTCGCGTTCGCTTCGGCGATGAATAGATTGCCGTGCGTATCGACCGCGATGCCGGTCAGCCCGCCCAGTTCGGCGCTGGTGGCCGGGCCGCCGTCGTCCGCCGTACAGCACACGCCATTTCCCGCAATGGTGTTGATCACGCCGCCCGAGACGACCCGGACTCTCTGGCTATTCGCGTCGGCGATATAGAGATTGCCCTGCGAATCCACCGCCACCGCGGTTACCAGGGAGCTCAACATGGCGCTGGTTGCTGGTTGATCGTCGCCGTTATATCCGGGCGTGCCGGTTCCGGCTACATTCGTGACGGTTCCGTTGGACAGCTCGCGAACCAGGTAGTCGCCGGTGTCGGCGATGTAGAGATTGCCGTGGGAATCGATCGCGAGGCCCTCGGGACCGTTGAACTCGACGCCCGCCATGCCGTTGCCAGCGACGGTCGTGATGACGCCGCCGGAGACTTTGCGGATGACGTTGTTACTGGCATCGGCGATGTAGAGGTCGCCGTTGGAATCGACCGCGATGCCTTGTGGGTTGTTCAATTGGGCGCTCGTGGCCGGGCCGTTATCGCCGCTGTATCCAGTGGTGCCGTTGCCCGCGACCAGCGTGAGCAAGCCCGTGGCATTAGTCCACTTGATGACGCTGTTCTGATCGATGAAATAGACGTTGCCCGTGGAATCGGCGGTAAGAAAGGTCGGAAAGTTGTAAGGGAGGCTGGTGGATTTGCCCTGGACATTGGAAGGCGGCCCGGCGCCCACCGCTGTCGAGATCGTATAGGACTGCGCCCGAGCCGCGGAAACAACCATCGCCAGCAAAAATGGAATACTAAATTGGCGTAAGACTCCCCTCATGCGCCCCGCCCCTCCGTTCAAGTCTAGCCGAAAAGGGGCTGCGGGAAGGGTTCGCTATTGCTTGATGATAGGTGGCGGACCGGGTTGCCGGCAATTGTCGCCGCCCGCATTTTTGCAATCTTTGTAGGCACGCACACGCATATCGTATAGCGCCCTGGCCTTGGCATTCTCCTGGTTCTTGTATTCCTGGTTGACGAAGGCGAGGCGTTCGGAGAGGTGATGGAAAGTGGTGCCGGTGGGAGCGATGAACGGTACCGTGCGCCCCCTGAGGGCGCCGAGCAGGCCGCGCTCCTGATCGTCGCGGCTACTCCCATCCATGCCGTGGTTGTCGCGCAGGTACTTGGCGAAGTAGGCGGCCTGGCTGTGTCCTTGGGCGGCGGCCTTGTCGTACCAGACAATGGCTTGGTTTTGATCGAGGGGCACGCCGATTCCGTACTGGTAGGCGCGGCCGAGGCTGTACTCACCGCCGGCATAACCTTGCGACGCGCTGGACTGCCAGCATCTGGCGGCCAAATCCCAGTTATCGTCCACCGCGTAAAAGCCGGTGGAGCGGCCGTACTCGTAAATGGTGCCGAGAAGATCCTGCGCCATGGGTTCGCCTTGTGCGGCGGCGGCTTTCATCCAGCGAAAAGCTTCGGCGGCACTCTGGGGCAGGCCATCGCCTTTGGGATAAAGCTGCGCCACGCGCAATTGCGCCTCCGGATTGCCTGCCTCGGCTGCCTGAAGCGCGAGCCGGGCGGCGCCGGCATGGTCGCCGGCCTGAAAACGCTGGCCCGCCTGGTCGAACAGATTCCAGGCTGGAAGCTGGCGACAAAAGGACATGGTTGCGGGTGATGGTCCGAACGGTCCCTGCCGTTGCTGGCCCGGCGTAATGCCGAGGCAGCGCTGAAGGATGGTCTGGGCTGGGGCGGCAGCGGTGATGGCCAGGAATGCCGGCACGATCAGAGCGCGCTGGATGATCCGGATGCGCATGCTCCTCCTATTCTCCACCAACGCTAGGCCGAGAGGAAAAGAGAACGGCGCGCTCACACGATCGGGAATCGAATTCTAATGGCCGATGGCCACCTTGGCCGGGTCTACCTGGTACCCGTCGTCCTTCGCCGCCTGAACGGCGGCTGAACGCAAAGCTTCGTCGCCGGCGTCCTGCGGCACCTTGGGAATGGGGCGCCGGATCACTTCTTCGCCAATTTTCACCCGGACACTCCAATGCTTCTTTTGAGTGTCCCAATTCACTTGAGCGCTGTCAGCGTTGAGCACGAGTACCTCCTGCCCGCGGGTCCTTCCGACCAAATGATACACCCTGCAGAAGGGGCGTGGTATGGGAAAACAGCACAAAAAACCACCCTTCCTGGCCCGCATCCAGCTTTTGTGCCGGCCCGTCAGGAGGCGCCCAGAGCGTTCGATACCAGGCTCTGCGCCTCCTCCTGAATGCGGCGTAAGTGGTCGGCGCCCTCGAAGCTTTCGGCGTAGATCTTGTAAACGTCCTCCGTGCCCGACGGGCGCGCGGCGAACCAGCCGCGGCGGGTGACCACTTTGAGTCCGCCGATGGGCGCGCCATTGCCCGGCGCGGAAGTCAGCATGCGCTCGATGGGATCGCCCGCGAGGTCCTTCTCATGGACCTGCCCGGGCGACAGCGCAGCCAGGCGCGCTTTCTGTTCGGGGGTGGCCGGAGCGTCGATGCGCTGGTATACGGGCGCGCCGAATTGCCGCGTGAGGTCCGAGTAGAGCTGGCCGGGGTCCCGGCCGGCGACGGCGAGAATTTCGGCCGAGAGCAGCGCCATGACTATGCCGTCTTTATCCGTAGTCCAGACGGTTCCGTCGCGCCGCAGGAATGAAGCCCCCGCGCTTTCCTCGCCGCCGAAACCCAGCGAGCCGGCGAGCAGCCCGTCGACGAACCATTTGAAGCCCACGGGGACTTCCACCAGCGGACGGCCAAGACTAGCAGCCACGCTGTCGATGATGCTGCTCGATACCAGGGTCTTGCCCACCGCGGTCTTCGCGCTCCAACCCGGCCGGTGGTTGAACAGGTACCAGATGGCGACGGCGAGATAATGATTGGGATTCAGCAGGCCGGTGCTGCGCGCCACTACGCCGTGGCGATCGTGGTCGGTATCGCAGGCGAAAGCGCCGTCGAACTTGTCCTTTAGCTCGATCAGGCCGGCCATGGCGTAGGGCGACGAACAATCCATGCGGATTTTACCGTCCCAATCCAGGCGCATGAAGCGGAACGTGGGGTCGGGGTCGGCATGGAAAATCTCCAGTTTCAGGCCATACCGTTCGGCGATGCGCGGCCAATAGGCTAAGCCTGCGCCGCCCAGTGGGTCGGCCGCCAGCGACAGCGCGGCGGTGCGCGCGGCATCGAGGTTTACTGCCGACGGGAGGTCGTTCACGTAGGCGGAAATGAAGTCGTGGCGATGCGTGGTGGAGGACGCGAGCGCGCTGGCGAAGGTCTGCCGGCGCACCTCGCCGAGGCCAGCGCGGAGAATCTGGTTGGCGCGATTCTCGATCCACTTCGTGGCCGTGGTGTCGGCCGGTCCGCCGTGGGGGGGATTGTATTTAAAGCCGCCATCGTCGGGCGGATTGTGCGAAGGGGTGATTACGATTCCGTCGGCGAGGCCTTTGGTGCGGGCGGCGGCGCCGGGAGGCCGGTTGTAAGTGAGGATGGCGTGAGACAGAACCGGCGTGGGAGTGTAGCCGCGATCCTGGTCGATCATCACTTCGACGCCGTTGGCCCCCAGCACTTCGAGGGCGCTGGCGAATGCCGGTTCGGAAAGCGCATGCGTGTCCATGGCCAGGAAGAGCGGCCCATCGGCGCCGTTCTGGCCGCGGTACTCGCAGATGGCTTGGGTGATGGCGAGGATGTGGTCCTCATTGAAAGCCGCGTCGAAGGCGGACCCGCGATGGCCGGAGGTGCCGAATGTGACTTTCTGCGAATTTTGAGAGACATCCGGGTGTTCGGAATAGTAGGCCGCGATGAGGCGCGGGATGTTGACCAGGTCAGCGGGCCTCGGGGATTGACCGGCTCGGGAGTTTGTCGGCATTTATGATCCAAAGTAGCGCAAAATGCGGCGTTTTTTATTGAGATAACATTGTCTCCAAGGACGGTGCAGGATATGAAGAAGATTTTATTGGCGGTTGTGATGATTTGTCCGGCGGCGATGCTGGCGCAGGAGGTCAAGCCGATAGACGTGAAACCGGGATTGTGGGAGAACATCACCACCAGCCAGATCTCCGGACTGAACATGCCGAGTATGCCGCAGCTCACGCCCGACCAGATGGCCAAAATGCCGCCGCAGGCGCGCGCGCAGATCGAAGCGATGCAGAAGGGAGCGCCTCAGACGCATACCATGAAAGTCTGCATCACCCGCGAGCAACTCAGTAAGCCGCTGTTCGATAACGGAGATAAATCCTGTTCGTACAAACTGGCGAGCTCCTCCTCCAGCAGCCAGACGATTCATGTGGAGTGCGTTCGGGGCAATACCAAAACCGCCGGCGATCTCAGGCTTGAGCGCGTGGATTCCGAACATGTGAAGGGAGATATGCTGATGAAGACCTCGGGCGATAGTAGCACCGCCGGGTCCATCGGTCAGAACATGACCATCAAGCTGTCTTTTAACAATCGCTTCGTCTCCTCGGACTGCGGGGATGTGAAGCCGTCGGGCGGCGACAAATAGTTATTTCGGAGGCACCACCTTCACGTCGGTGACGTAGTAGACTACGCCATCCACCACGACCGTCGCCTCGATGTGGTCGCCGGCGTGGAGCTTGGCAAATTCGCTGTCGGGCTTGACGGGGTATTCCATGGTCATGGCTTCCATCCAGTCGTCAATTTTGCCGGCGGCGATGGTCGCGGTTTTGCCTGCCGGATCGACGGCTTTGACGTCGCCCTGCATGGGGTATCGGCGCGCCGTGTCTTTGGCACCGCAGCCGCATAGTGCCGCGAGCAGCATCAGCAGGCAGGTAATTTTCAGCATCGATATCTATGATGACAGCAAAAGCGATGTGGCAGGGCAGCCGGTCCCAATCCTGGATGCCGTGCGGGACTGCCAGCCTGGCGGAGGTTACCGCAGAGCTCCGATCGTGTACTGCAGCGCCGCATACATGTTCTGGTAATCGTACTTGGCGTTGACATTGTCCACTTCGGCGGAGGTTTGGTTCAGGAGGGCGTCGGTCAGTTCTACGATGGACGAGAGCCCTAGCTGGTAGCGCTGCTGCGCCAGGTCGCGAGCCAGCAGGGCCTGCCGCACCATTTCAGCGGTAACATCCATGCGCTGGTACGCCACGTTGGCGTTGGCCCAGGCTGAGCGCACATCGCGCGCGATCTGCTCGGCTTCGTTCCGCAGTCTTTGGTCGGCTTCCATGGCGCGATAGTGCGCTTCCTCGCGCCGCGCCTTGAACAATCCGCCATTCAGAATCGGGACCTCGACGTTAATGGCGCCCCCTTCGTACTCCCCGGGGATCACGCGCGGCAGGGTTATCTGATCGACATACGGCATGTATCCGCCCACGCCTATGAATTTGACGTTGGGAAGGGAAAGATCTCTTTCGGCGTGCTCGAATTTGTATGCGGCATCGCGGCTCAGTTTCAGGCTGGCGAGTTCCGGACGCGCGTTGAGGCCCTGCTGCACCAGATTCTCCACATCTTGGGCGGGACTGGGCGGTAAGGGCTCGTCGGCGAGTTGATAGGTGGCGGCATCCTGCGAGCCGAGCGCGCGGGTCAGTTCGGCGAACTGCGACTGCACCTGCTGTTGCGCCTGTAGCTGCATGAGTTTGGCGCGCGAAAGTTCCACGCTGGCGAACGCCACATCCACCTCCGACTTCAACTTATTGGTGAACATGGTGTTGATCTGGTCATACACGGTCTGGCGCGCCGCCACGGTTTGATCGGCGACCCTCACCAGCGCCTGTGCGCGCAAGGTGTCGAAGTACGCCTGGTTGACGCGCAGCAGGACGTCGTACCTGGTGGCCTGCACGGTCTGGTTGGCGGCGCTGGCGTTCAGACGGGAACTGGCCACCAGGTTGGGGGTCCGGCCGGAATCCGTAATCAACTGGTCGAGGATCACGCCATTGCCGTAGCGGTCGAACAGACGGGAGTCGGTAATATAGCCCGCCCCGATGCGCGCGCCCACATTGCCTTGCGAGCCGGTCGCCTCGCCGTTCAATTGCGGAAAATAGGCCGAACGCACTTCCGTGATGCGCTGGTTCAGGGCGGAGTACGCGTTCTGCGCCGCCAGCACCTCCGGATGGTTCTTGAGCGCCATACCTTCGGCGTCCTGCAAGCTTAACTTGGTGGGGGCTCCCGGCTGCGCGAACACGGTGGCGGCGCTAGCCGCTATTACGATTGCGGGAATGGAATTACGCATAACGAACCTCCGAAATGGCGCCTGTCTATGGCTGTACCGGCGCCGGCGCTCTTCTGTTGCGGTAGACGAGAAGGTATGCCGCCGGCACGATGAAGACCGTCAGCACAACCGATGAGGCCAAACCGCCGATAATGGCGCGAGCCATCGGCGTATATTGTTCGCCGCCCTCGCCCAGCTTCATGGCCATCGGGATCATACCGATGATGGTGGCGAGGGTGGTCATGAGAATCGGGCGCAAGCGAACGCGGCAGGCTGTCACCACCGCGTCGAGTACCGGCATGCCCTGTTCGCGCAGGCGGTGCGCGAAATCGACGATCAGAATACTGTTGGAGTCGGCGATGCCGATCAACATGAGGACGCCCATGAGCGACATCACGTTCAAAGTCGTGTGCGTGAGCGGCAGGACGATCAATACGCCGATGAATCCCATGGGAATGGCGAGGCAGATGAGGATCGGGTCGATGAAGGACCGGAACTGCGCGATGAGGATCAGCACCAGCAGCACGAACGAGATGCCAAAGCCCTCGGCAAAGCTCGTTAGCGAGGCGTTCATCCCCACGACCATTCCGCGATAGCTGACACGGATGTTGGAAGGCAAGTGAGCGTCCGCGACGGTCTTTTGGACCAGGCCATAAAGCCTGCCGAGATCTTCGCCTTTCGGGGTGACATAAATGTCCGCGATGCGCTGGATCTGGTAATGATCCACCTCAGTGGGGGATTGCAGATACTCGAGCTTCACTACCGTATCGAGGGTGGTGGGCTCCTTCAGGTTGGGCGCCCGCAGTGGAATATTCTTCAAGTCCACTAAGTTGTGGATGGCGGATGCCCCATGTTCCGCGTACTGCACGCTCAGGAAGTAGTCGTTGCCGGTTTTATAATCCACCCAATAGTTGGGGGCGATCATGGTATTGGAGTTGAGTGCCGTGATCACGTTATCGACGATTTCCTTTTGCGTCAGGCCCAGTTCGCCCGCGTGGACGCGGTCGACGTCCAGCCGGATCGCGGGATAGTTCATGTCCTGCGGAATGTAAATCTGGCCCACTCCGGGTAGGTCGCCGATGCGCCGCGCGAGGTCCTGCGCGGTTTTGTAGGTGAGATCCAGGTCGCGAGTGTTCACTTGCACGTCGATTGGCGCGGGCATGCCGGAGTTGAGGATGGCGTCCACCATGGAACCGCTTTGGAAGAAAGCGCGGACGTCGGGGAAGTGGGCGGCAAGATCGTTTTTCACTTTCTCCATGTAATCCAGGCTGCTGCCCTTGTGGCCTTCCTTCAGGGCGGTCTGAATCGTCGCCGTGTACATTCCGGAATTCGACGTATAGAGCGAGGAAAAGTCGTTCACCACCCCGATGTTGGAAACGATCATGTCGAGATCGGAGGCCGGAACGTCGTGGCGCACCAGATCTTCAATCTGGGAGACATACTGGTTGGTGGTTTCGATGCGGGTTCCCGTGGGCACCTTTACGTTCATGGTGAACTGGCCGGCGTCGGTGGTGGGAAAGAACGCCCGCCCCAGGAACGGATAGATCCCCAGGCTGGCGATGAAGACGCACGTGAGCAGGGCTACCGTGAAAGCGGGCCGCTGCAACGCGCGGCGCACCCAGCGCTCGTAGAAATCGAGCACGTGATTGAACTGGCGGTTGAACCAGGCGTTGAAGCCGCGCTCCACCGGAGTCTGTTCGGTGGCACCTTCGGCATGATGGTGCGGAATCGCCTTCAGAAAGCGGGAACAGAACAGCGGAATTACCGTCATGGCCACCACGAAGGAGGCGAGCAGCGACAGGCAGAAGGCCAGGGCCAGCGACGTAAACAGGAATTTGCTGACGCCGATCAACAGAGTCACCGGGAAGAAATCCACCACGTCCACCAGGGTGGCCGCAAGCACCGCCAGGTTGACTTCCGCGCCGCCCTGCTCGGCGGCGACTTCGGGCGATTCGCCCAACTCCAGATGCCGGTAAATGTTCTCGAGCGAAATTACCGAGTTGTCGATCACGCGCGAGAAGGCCAGCGCCAATCCGCCCAGGATCATGGTGTTGATGGTGCTTCCCATCAGGTTCAGCACCACGATGGTGGCCATGGCGGAGATGGGAATGGATAGCAGAACCGCGAAAGTCGCCCGCCCGCTTCCCAGGAAGATCAGGATCATGATGCTGGTGAGGAACAGGCCCATCAAGCCTTCGTGCATCACGGTTTTGAGCGCCTGCTTCACGAAAATGGACTGGTCGAAGACGATCGCGGTCTTCAACTGCTTGGGCAGATCGAACAGCTTTTCTCGCAGCGCCTCGACATCGTTCACCACCTGAATGGTGTTGGTGTTGCCGCCCTGCTTCATGATGGGGATGTAAGCGGATTTCTGGCCGTCGATGCGCACAATGTTGTACTGCAGTTGGCTGGCGTCCTTGGCCTCGCCCACGTCTCCCACCGATACCCACTTGTCCCCCACGGTTTTCAACGGCAGGTCGTTGATGTCCTGGACGTTCTTCACCAGGCTGTTGGAATAGATGTAGTAATCGTTGGGCCCGATCTTGACGTCGCCCGCCGGGAGAATCAGGTTGCTGTCGTTGACCGCGTGAACCACGTCCATTACGCTCAACTGCCGCGAGAACAGTTTGTATGGATCGACATACACCATCGCCTGGCGGTATTTGCCGCCGAAGACCGCCGGAATCTCCGCGCCGTTCACTACCGCGATCTGGTTGCGGATCTGGAATTGCGCCAAATCGTGGAGCTGAGTCTCGTTGAGCCCCTCTCCCTTCACCGTGAGCAGGCAGACCGGCATGCTGGAGGCGTCGAACTTCAGCACGACTGGCGGCAACGTGCCGGGCGGCAGGCGTTTCAGGTCGGCCAAGGCGAGGTTGGAGAGTTGGGTCACGTCGGCATCGGCGCTGCTCGAGGGGTCGAAGAACACCTTGATGATGCTGACGCCCAGCAGCGAGCGCGATTCGGAATGATCCACGCTCGCGGCCAGGGTAAAGAACCGTTCCAGCGGGTTGGTGATATCGGTCTCGATATCGACCGGGGGCATGCCGTTGTAGAAGGTGGCGACGATGACTTCCGGCAGATTGATGGGCGGGAAGAGATCGACCGGCATCTTGGTGTAGCTGGTGACTGCAAGCACCGCCAGCGCGAGACAGCAGACAATGATGAAGTACGGATTGCGAATGGAAAATCGTGGCATGGGGTATTACGGTAATCGCTTGCGAAGCAGGTTGGGAAAAAAGGCCGGCCCCGGAAAACCGGGGCCGGCGGTAAGGGACGGCCTATGCACGCGGCCGGCCGGTGTGCGAATCGAAAATGACGCCATGTGAACTCACTGTTGCGAAGCCTTGTATTGATCGATGTCGACCGGCTGCGGCTTCACCTGCATGCCGTCTTTCAAACCGCTCCGGTCGCTAACCACCACGCGATCGCCTTCCGCCACGCCTTTGAGTACTTCCATCTCGTTAGGCGTCTGCATGCCCGCGGAAATCGTTCGTTCTTCGACCGTGTTGTTCGGGGTCACCACAAACACGGTTACTTGTCCGTTGTTCTGGCTGACTGCCTGAAGCGGCACCACCAGCGCGTCGTTTTTGCGGTCCAGCGTGATCGTGGCTTCGGCATACAGTCCTGGCATGAGGACGTGATCGGGATTCAGCAGCTCGACTTCGGTGTGCATCGTCCGGGTTTCGGCAGTGACGTCGTAAGAAACGCGTTTCACCGTTCCCGTGAAGGTGCGATCGAGCGACGGGATGCCCACGCCGACCGGATCGCCGATGCGGATGTACTTGACGTACGACTCGGCGACCGGGATTACCAGCCGAAAATCGTCGTCTTCGGAGAGACGAACCAGGGGCGTCGCGCTGGGAGACGCCGTGCCGGCCTGCATCAAAGCTCCCAGGTTGGCGTAGCGTTGAGTGACGACGCCGGTAAAGGGTGCGGTGATCTTGGAATAGGAATAGAGGGCCTGGTCGCGTTCCAGATGGGCATTGGCTTCGTCCAGGTTGCTCTTGGCGGCCTGTACCGCGGCACGGCCGGCTTCGATTTGCGAAGCCAAGGCCAAATCCTGGCCTTGGGCGTTGTCGATTTCCTGCTGCGCCACCAGCCCAGGGTTGGTTTTGGCCACCCCCACCAGCCGGTCGGCGTTCTCGTGAACCGGTTTGCGCTGCGCCTCCATCTGGTCCACCACGCGCTGCGCGCGGTTCACGGCCTCCTGCGCGTTGGAAATGGCCGCCTTATCCTGCTTCAACTGCGCTTCCAATTCGGGGATCTCGAGCACCGCCATGACATCGCCCTTTTTAACCCGCGAGCCGTAGTCCACCCGCAGATCCGTAACGTAGCCGGATTCTTTCGCCCAGACGTCGGTCTCCTGGAACGGCACCAGTTCCGAGGAAACCGTAAGCTGCCGCAGCATTGGTCTGCGGGCTACCGGGACCACCCCGACGCTGGGCACATGCACGGGTTCGGCGACGGTGTCCGCACTGGCGGTGCTGGTGTTGGAACAGGAGTCCAGCAGGCTTACGGCTGCGACTAGCGCAACCAGTGCGGCAGCTTGCAATTTCATAAATGCCGTTTCCTCATTTCCGCGATTTTCGCGCTTAAGATTTCCGGCGAAAAATCTTTTCGCTCAGTCAAGTCAAAGATTTCATGGTCCTCGCGCACTACATTTTCGGCGAGACCCAACAGTTCTCGCAGCCCTCTGTGGGGAAGCGCGTGTACCCCGTGCATGTCGCCGTGCAGGAGATCGCCGTTTGAGACGCGCAAACCGGCGATTTCGACCGTGTCCCCGAAGTCTACTACGTGCGCATACGCGTGCGAAACGGCGACGCTCGCGGAGAAGAGCTGATAGTCGAGTGCCGCGATTCCGGGTAAATCGCGCACCGCGCCATTGGTGATGCAACCGACGCAACCGAAGGCCTTGGAAATGCGCGCGTAAGCCTCCCCAAGAAGCGCGCCGACGCCAGGTTCTTCGTCGCCGTCGAGGATGACAAGGATGCGTGGTCCCGGAAAGCCGGCGAGATAGGTCCAGAATTCGGGGTGGGCATAGTAATACTTGCCGTTCACGGGAGTCACCGCCGAACGCATGCGGGCCGTGACTGCATAGCCCAAAACCGGGGGCAGTTGTGGGAAGCGGCACGTGATCGCACTGGACATGAAACCTTCGTTCCGCGGGCGAAGCTTGAGCCGTTCAATGGCGTTGGAGAGAGTGCAGGTGTCGAAGCGCCGAAGCTGTTCCCATTCTTCGTGCGACAGCTCACCGTTCATCTGGTGCATAGGGTCAGAAGCTAGCATTTCAATCGTATCCGGCAGGCATGTTTTCGCCCATACCGTCATCGGAGGAGTTTCGGGCGAAAAACGATGTAGCTAGAAATCACCATTGAAAATACTATTCCGAGAGTATATCAATGGAAATTCGGGATGGCGTACCATAAAAGCGACGCCACTGGTGCACCCTATGGGCCCCGTACGAATTCTAATCGCCGACGACCATGCCATTATCCGCCGCGGTTTGCGTACCCTTCTGGAGCACGAACCGGGGCTGGAAGTAATCGCCGAGGCCTGCGACGGCCGGGAAGCCATCGCCATCGCCCGGCGGGAACGGCCTCACGTCGTCATCCTCGATATCGCCATGCCGAACCTCAACGGTATTGAGGCCGGCCGGCAGATCGCCGAGATTCTGCCCGAAACGCAGATCGTGATTCTCACGGTCCAGGCGGACGAAGCCTACCTGTTGAGCGCGCTCAAGGCGGGCGCCCGCGGCTATGTGCTCAAGAGTTCGGCGGAATCCGAGGTGGTGGATGCCGTGCGCGCGGTTTCCCAGGGTAAGGCGTTTTTCAGCCCCAAAGTAAGCCGCATTCTGGCGGACGACTACACGCGATATCTGCAGCGCGAGCAGGCCGCCGACGCTTACGAGCTCCTCACCAACCGCGAACGCGAGATCCTTCAACTTCTGGCCGAAGGCGCTTCCAACAAGGACATCGCCAACGCGCTCGATCTCAGTCCGACCACGGTAATCTGCCACCGCCAGCATATTTTTCAGAAGCTCAATCTGCACAGCCTCGCGGACCTGATTCTGTATGCCGTCCGAAAAGGTATTATTTCGCCCCAGAGTGAACCCAAAGACAGCGGCGTCGTCTCCGGATAACGAAGCCCCGGCGAAGGTCCGGCTGCTGACCATGCGGGGCGGCCTTGTGCTGGGTTTCGGAGTCCTCCTGATCCTGCTCATCCTCTCGGGATTGAGCGCTTTGCGGGCGCTTTCGGAAGTTCAGAACGCCAACCAGCGCAGTCTCCAGCAGTTTCTGGCCAAAAACCAGCAACTCGATGAGGTCCGCGGCGCGGTATACCTTTCAGGCACCTATCTGCGCGATTACCTGCTGGAGACCGACCGCGGCAAAGCCGAACAGAGCCGGCGGGAACTGCTGGACGCCAAGGCGAGAATCCAAACGCTGCTGGCCGATAATGGCGCGCTCGCCGGGGCGGCCGACCACGAGATGTTCCAGGCCCTCAATCGCGAATTACGCGACTATTGGCAGACCATCGAGCCGGTCCTCACGTGGAGCGCCGAGGAGCGGAGCCGGGAAGGATACCGATTCCTGCGCGACGAGATTTTTCCGCGCCGGTCGAATACGCTCACCATAGCCGACAATATCCGCTCGCTCGATCAGCAGCAGCTCATGCAGCGCGATGAGGAACTGCGGTCGCAATTCTTCGGCGTGCGCAGCCAGATGGTACTTTCGCTGCTGGTGATCCTGCTGGTGGGCGTCGGCCAGGCTTACTTCAGCACCTCGCGGCTTCTGCGCTTGGAAAACCAGACTCTCAAGCATTTGCAGGACGTGATGGAAGCGCGGCAGGAGTTGCGGGATCTGTCGGCCCGGCTTGTGGCCACGCAGGAAAACGAGCGCAAAAGCATCTCCCGCGATTTGCACGACGCCGTGGGCCAATCCATGTCCGCGGTGCAATTCGAGCTGCACGATCTGGCGGTGGCGCTCCGGCCGCACGAGCCCCAACTTCGTGAGCGCGTCGACCGCGTGCGGGAGCTGGTGGAGAGCTCGTTGGCGGTCATCCGCAACATGGCCCTGCTGCTGCGCCCCGCCATGCTGGACGACCTCGGGCTGGCCGCGGCGCTGGGCTGGCTGGCGCGCGAAATCTCGCGGCCGACGGGTCTGCGCATTCAGGTTCAGGCAGACGATTTGCCTCCCGACCTGCCCGACGAGCACAAAACCTGCGTCTTCCGCATCGTGCAGGAGGCTCTCCATAACATTCAGAGACACGCGAACGCCAATGCCGTGGAAATTACCGTGCGGGCTTCCGATTCCTGGCTTTCCGTGACCGTGCAGGACGATGGGCGCGGCTTCCAACCGGGCCGCGGACACGGTCTCGGACTTACGGGCATGCACGAGCGCGCGGAAAGCCTCGGAGGATCTGTGAAGATCACGTCCAAGCCGGGGAAGGGAACGCTCATCGAGGTGGCGCTGCCTCTGCCGCAGCGGCTCCAGCCTGCGCCCGGAAGCGACCCGTGGCCGGCGGCCCGGGAAGAAATTATCTGACCGGTCGCGGCCGGGCGCGCAGTCCTGAGCAGGACCGCCCACTTATGAGCCGCGATCGCAACCAGCCCGTGCCTCGCCTCTAATTGAGTGGTTTACCGCACAGGAGCTAATTGTCTGAAACTAATTCCCGTTGTACCATGAACTCCAGGTGTGAGGGGGGGAATTAGTATGCTTACTCGGAGCCTCGTGCGCTGCCTAACCAGTATCTTATCGGTGCTTTTCTTACCTTTATCTGGATTAGCGGATATCACCGGTACCATGACATTGTCCAATGGATCGTCTATCAACCTTGATGCCGGAGCGACGCCCGGCTGTACGGCGGATATCCAATTTACGGGAAGCCAGATCGCGCCATCGGGCGCTGCCATGCTGTATGCCGTGCCCGGGCAGGGAGGGTCCGACGCATACGCCGGCCTGGCGCTGTCCGCGCTCCAGAACGAGCCCTATCAGACTGTTGCGGTGACGGCGAGCGCCAACACTGTTTTCGCTGTAAAAACCAATGCCGGAGATTACGCTAAGGTTTTGATAACCGCCGCGTCGGCCAACTCTGTGACCCTGCAATATATGACTTATGGCGCCACGGCGGGAGCGCCCGTGATTCTAAAGGCCGTCAATAATTACAGCTATGGCGAGGTCGCCCCGGGAAGCCTGTTTACTATCTTTGGTTGCGGCCTGGCGACTCCGGATTCGCAGGCTATACTCCAGGATTCCACCAAAGGCCTGCCTCAAACTCTGAACGGGGCGAGCGTGAATGTGACCGCCGGTAGTGTAACTACGCACGCTCCGATCTACTATGCCACCGCGAACCAGATAGCTGCCGTGCTGCCCTCCGCCACTCCTACCGGGCCCGCCACGGTAACCGTGACTTATAACACTACTACCAGTTCCGCGGCGGCCATCGATGTTTCGCCGGCGGCATTCGGGTTTGACTCGGCTGACGAATCCGGCTCCGGCACAGGCGTGGCCACCGACCTCAATTACCGGCTGATCACGTCCACCAACTCGGCCGCGCCGGGTCAGGTAATTACCTTTTGGGGATCCGGGTTAGGCGCGGATCCAGAGGATAGCGACAGCACTTATACCGCGACCCCACACGGCATCAGCGTTCCACAGTTTCCGCTGGAGGTGCTGATTGGAGGGATTCCAGCCAAGGTGATGTACCAGGGCAGCAGCGGTTTTCCGGGCTTGGATCAGCTCAACGTGCAGATTCCTGAGACCGTCCCCACCGGCTGCGCGGTTTCGGTGGTGGCCGAGAACGGCAACTACCAGGCGATCAGCAACTCGGTCACGCTTCCGATAGCGGCTTCGGGTGGAATCTGCACGGATCCGCTGATGGGCATTTCGGCATCGCAGGCGGCGGTATGGAGCGGCAAAACGGCGGTCAGCGCCGGCATCATGGCGGTGGAACAGGTGAACGGCCCGTTCGCTGACGGCGTCGCGATGGTCGATTTCTTCGGCATGGATGGCACGTCCTTCAGTTCCTGGGCGATGAAGCAGGATGGTTACACTTCGACGGCCGTTTCGCTGGGAAGCTGTGTCGGCGGCGCCACCATCAACGACCAGTGGTTACCGCTTACCAGCGCGGCGGTAGCGGTCGATGCCGGCTCGGTGACATTCGACGGTCCCGGCGGATCGAGGCAGATGCCATTTCAAACTCAGTCGGGCAGCTATGAATTGGTGCTGGGGAGCAAGGATGGTCTTTCGAGTCCAATGACGGGAGGGACGTACACTTTCGCGGGAGGACAAGGCGCCTACGTGTTCAACGCGTCGCTGAATTTCCCGATTGCTGAAGTGTTTCAGAATCTCACGGGCAATCAGTCGCCCATTACCATCTCGAGGTCGGGACAGACGATTACCTGGACTGGCGGTTCGAGCAGCCAGTACATCACCATTTCCGGTGTGGCCGGCAATGCCAGTTTCGTGTGCAACGCGCCCGCCGCTGCCGCGACCTTCACCATCCCGCCGGCAGTGCTGGCGCCGCTCACCGGGAGCGGGTCCCTGACTGTGCGCGTGGCGGCTTTCCCGCAGACGGTGACAGTTCCGGGCCTCGACGCGGCGTACGTGATGGGCTATGCGACGCCCTTGTCCTCCGTGAGTGTGACATACCAATAGCAAGACGACGCAGCTCTCAGCCCTTTTCCACCAGGTCGAGCAGTTTCTCCTGGATCGCTTCGCCCGTCGGTGTGTCCAGCGTGATCACCAGGATGGTGTCGTCCCCTGCGATGGTGCCGACCACTTCCGGCCACTCCTCGTTATCGAGCGCTACGGCCACGGAATTCGCGTGCCCGGGCGATGTCTTCAGCACCACCAGGTTCTGCGCGCGGAGCACGTCCTTCAGAAACTCGGCGGCCAGCATGGAGAACTGCGGCCCCGTCTCTTCGGGCGCCATTTCCTGGTAGCCATCGCGCGTTTTCACCAGGCGTAGGTCCCGGATATCGCGCGACAGCGTCACCTGGGTGGCGGCGATATCCAGCGCCTTGAGTTCCTGCGCCAGTTCTTCCTGGGTGGAAATCTTCTTTCCACGGATGAGCTTCAGAATCTGCCCTTGCCTGTATGTCTTGGTCATGATTGCATCCTCGCCAGCCGTTCTTTCGCCGCCGCCAGCGCCGCGGCCACGCTCCGCGGCCCGGTGCCGCCCGCAATTTCCCTTGATTGCATGCCTTTGCGCGGATCGAGCAGCGCCGCCAGGCCGCCGGTGAACTCCGGGGCGAACTGCGCCATCTGTTCCGCCGTCCAATCCGCCGGCTTTTTCCCGCTGCGCACGCTCTCCAGCACAAACCTGCCCACAATCTGGTGCGCCTGGTGGAACGGCGTTCCGGCGCGCGCCAGCGCTTCGGCCAGGTCGGTGGCCACCACCCAGCTTTCCTCCGCGGCGGCCGCTGGCCTGGCCGGCAGCAGCTTGACCGATTCGATCGCCGCCCGCGCCATTTCGAGCGAGCCCGCGAGCTGATCGGCGGCTTCGAACAGAGGAACCTTGTCCTCCTGCATGTCGCGATTGTAGGTCATCGGCAGCCCCTTCATGGTGACCATGAGCGACATGAGGCAGGCCACCGCGCGTCCGCTCTTGCCGCGAATCAGCTCGAGCGAATCGGGATTCTTCTTCTGCGGCATCAGGCTCGACCCGCTGGTGACGCCATCGCCCAGTTCCATCCAGCCGAATTCCTCGCTGGAATATAGGATCCAGTCTTCCGCCAGGCGGCTCAGGTGGATCATGGTCACGCTCGCGGCATAGAGGAAATCGAGCGCGAAATCGCGATCGCCCGACACGTCCATGCTGTTGTTGGTCACCGCCGCGAATCCCAGATCGTGCGCCATCGCCTCGCGGTCGAACGGAAATCCGCTGCCGGCGAGCGCCCCCGAACCGAGCGGGAGGACGTCGGCCCGCCGGCGCGCTTCGCCCAGGCGTTCCCAATCGCGCGCGAACATTTCGAAGTAGGCCAGCAGGTAATGAGGCCAGAGCACGGCCTGCGCGCGCCGCATGTGGGTATAGCCGGGCACGACGGCGTCTGGATATTTCGCGGCGAGATCGAGCAGCGCGCCCATCGCCTCGGCCAAAAGGGCGCGCGCGCGGTCGCATTCCTCGCGCAGCCAGAGCCGCGTATCGAGCGAGACCTGCTCGTTGCGGCTGCGCCCCGTATGGATCTTGTCGGCTACCGCGCCAGCGCGCTCTTTCAGCTTGCGGATAACCAGCGTGTGTACGTCCTCATCGGTGGCGCCTTCGTAAAACGCTGGCGACGAGGCTTCGGCCCGGATGTCTTCGAACGACGCGACGATTTTCGAACGCTCGACGGCAGTCAAGATCCCCGCGCGTTCGAGAGCCCGCGCGAACGCCTGCGAGCCGCGGATATCCGCGTCGATGAGGCGCCGGTCGAAATCGAGCGACCCCGAGAATCGCTCGAAGACTTCTGAAGGCCCCGCTTCAAATCTGCCGCCCCATAGTTTCATAAGACAGAAATTTCCCTTCCGCCCGAAACGGCGGCCAACCTGCTCCTGATCATAATCGGATTTCAGGCGAGCATCATCAACAGCAGCGCTTTTTGCGCGTGCAGGCGGTTCTCCGCCTGGTCGAATACCACGCTCCGCTGGCTTTCCATCACCCCGTCGGTTACTTCCTCGCCGCGTTTGGCGGGCAGGCAGTGCATGAAAACCGCGTCGGGTAGCGCCTGCGCGAAAAGCTTCTCGTTCACCTGGTACTCGTGAAACGCTTTCTTGCGCTTGGCAGCTTCCTGTTCCTGTCCCATGCTGGCCCAAACATCCGTGTAGACCGCATGCGCCCGCCCGATCGCCTCCGCGGGATCGTGCGTGATCAGAATCGACGCGCCGGAGACCGCCGCCAGTCCCTCCGCCTGCGCCACGATATCGGGATCCGGTGTGTAGCCCTGCGGGCAGCCGAGCGCGAAATCCATGCCCAGCCGCACGGCCGTCAGCATCAGGCTCTGCGCGACATTGTTGCCATCGCCGATGAACGCCAGCTTCAGCCCTTTCAGCGTGCCGAATCTTTCACGGATCGTGAGTACGTCCGCCAGCGCCTGGCAGGGATGGAATGCGTCGCTGAGCGCATTGATCACGGGCACCGACGACCACTGCGCCAAGGCTTCCACCGTAGTCTGCGCGAACACGCGCGCGACAATTCCAGCGCACCAGCGGTCGAGATTGCGCGCCACGTCTTTCAGCGGCTCGCGCACGCCGATCGGCCCTTCCATAAAGACCGACGCTCCGCCCATCTGACTCATTGCCAGATCGAAGGTCAGCTTGGTACGCAGCGACGGCTTTTCGAACAGCATGGCAAGCGACTTGCCCGCCATGGATTGCCCATAGAGGCGCGGCGAGTCTTTTACAGCCCCCGCGAGATCCAGCAGGTAATAGAGCTCGTCATTGGTGAGATCGAGGTCCCAAAGGTAATCGGAACGGCCAGCCTTGACGATATCGCTCGGATGAAACAGGCTAGCCATCGGGGTCTCCTCATGTTGTGAATCTTTATTCACCACAATGAATTAATAGTCACACGAAGGAGGGGCTGTGTCAAGTGAGCCCGCACGGGGAAATGGTATGGTCCGGTGGGTTTTGCGCGGCGGTTTGCGGCGCCGCGAACGGAGGGGCGTCCAGCCGGGCGGAAAACGAAGGACCCGCCCCTGCCGTTCGAGCGAAAGGATCGCCCCGTTGAGCATTTCAAGTTCACAGCGAAGTTCGGCAATCAGCTCGTCTAAGTCCATGACTTGTTGGTTGGGGGGAATTAGCTTGCTTCCCCCCCACGGCTCTCGGAAGGCACTTTTGTTGAGTATTATTGCCGGAGCTGAATCCTAAAACCACTACCAATTCTGGTAGGTTCATTCCCGGCGCGCGACAACCGGTCGTACCACAGGGACACAGCGACAAGGCCGTCGCGCGCCGGCAGTCCGGCCCATGCAAGCGGTGCCATTTCTAAGGCCCATCAAATCGTAATGGATAGCTCACTCGACTTGTGCCCGCAGGTCCGCCGCACCCTTTGCATCCGTTAGCCATTCTGGCACACTAAAGCTGATGCAGCCCAAGCCGATGCCGCCCAAGCGACCGACGTCCCGGAAGAAGAAGAAAAAGTCCAGGAAACCGATAAGCAAGAGGCAGAAGGTAGTGCTGGCGCTGCTGGCCTCCATGGCGCTCATAGTCGGGCTTTGGTTTGCCACTAAGAGCCGGGAAATCAAAGTTTGGGTCTACACCGATTTTGCATTTCGCCAGAACCATCACGAGTGGACCAATCTGATTGCGGCGCGGTTTAACGAGGTAAATCGCATCTACCAGCACGACGGCACGGGCGTCCGGTGGAAAGTGTTGGATTCGAGCCAACTGGATCCCACCAGCAACTCGCAGGGCATCGACCGGCGCCGCGCCGATATGGCGCTTCATTTCGACCGCCCGGCCGACGTCTTCGTGATCCTTACCGGCGTGCAACAGGGCAATCGCACGGGCAGCGTGAGCCCGTTCACGCGCGTCGCCGTAGTGGTGGACTATCCGAACAAATCGGAAGGCGTGAACGCGCGCTTGCTGGCACACGAACTGGCGCGCCTTTTTGGAGCCCCTCAGGATTCCGCCTGGTTCGATACCCTGATGAACGAAAAGCCGGAAAGCAAGAACTTTTCCGAACGCACCATCGCCATCATCCGGCGCATGCGCAATTATCCCTTCAACGAAGGCATCGACGGATTGAAAGATAGCTCCTGGCAGAAAGAGGCGCTGGCGGCGGTCGCCGGAGACGACGTCGCGGCGCACTCCAACGCCATGGGCCACGCGCACACCGTGCTGGGAACCGCCTTTATCAACGAGCGGAAGACGTCGCAGGCGCTGGTGCAGTTTCGCGCCGCCGTCGCCGCCGATCCGGCCAACAAGGTCGTGCACCTGAATCTGGCCGAGGCCTACACCCGCGATGCCCAGTTCGACAAGGCTCTCGTTGAGGCTCGCGAGGCCGTACGGCTGGCTCCTGACGATCCGCTCGCGCACCGCGCGCTTGGCGCTTTGCTGGGCCGCAGGCAACAGCCGGAAGCGGCCCTGGAGGAACTTCAGACGGCGGCGCGCCTGCAACCCAACAACGCCCAGAACGAGGTCCTCCTGGGAATTGAATACGCCTCGACGTTCGGCCATCTGGATGACGCCGTCAACACTCTCGAAGATGCCACCCGCGCCGATCCCGACCTGGCGCTGGCGCGCACCAGCCTGGTACAGGCAGAGACCCTCAAGGAGCAGGTGCAGGCGATCATCGCGGCGGAGCGCGCCGTGATTCACGATCACCCGGACGATGCCGAGGCCCACTATCGCCTGGCGAAGGCCGAGGCTCGCGCCGGCGACCTGAAGAGCGCTCTTGCGGACATGCAGAAAGCCGTGGAATTGAGGCCCGATTCCACCTCCGCCCACACCGGTCTGGCGGAGGTGTACCTGGCTCAGGGCAACACCGATGCCGCCTGGGCGGAAGTGCGCAAGGTACGGGCTTTGGGTAGCGAGCCTCCGTCCTCGCTGGTGTCGCGGCTGCCGCCGCAGAAATAGCCTCACTCCGGGAACTTCCACACTCGCTCGATGGTTCCCGAAAGCACCCAGCCAAGGTCCTCCGCGTTAAAGAATTTCATCTCGTCGCGGACCACCTTCAGCGCCCGGTCGTACGTGGACCACTGTTCGATGATGGGCCAGTCCGTAGCCCACATCAGTCGCCGCGGACCGAACGCGTGGTTCAGCCGCTTCACCAGTTCCTGCGCATCGAGCCACGGGTAAGGCTGTTTCGACAGCGACCAGGTGTGCGAAATCTTGACGAAGACGCGCGGATAACGTGCCAGCGCGATGAGTTTTTCGAGTTCCCCGGGCCGGTCCACCGGACAATCGGCCATATGATCGATCACCACCGTGAGGTCCGGAAGTTTTTCGAGCAGCGCCCCTATATCGGGCATTCGGCCGATCGGCGCCAGCACCGTCATCGGCACTTTCAGATCGCGGCAGCGCTTCCAAAGCGGCAGCATCAGCGGACCGCGGATCCAATCGCCCGAGGTGTCTCCCGGCGGGCTGAGGCGCACGCCATGAAATCCCTGTTCGGTGAGCCGGGAAAGATTGTCGGGCGCCGCCGGATCGAGCGGATCGACGCGTCCCACGCCTTGAAACAGCCGTGGATACCGCTTCAGCACGGACGCCAGGTAGCTATTGTCGTAGCGGTAGTGAATTACCTGGATGATCACGGTGCGGCTGACGCCATTGGTGTTCATCAGTTCGATGAGCGTTTCCGGCGTGGCATCTCGGTCCGGCACGTGCGCGCCCGCCGCGAAAGGAAACTCCGGGTCGTGCTTCCACACGTGTACGTGCGGGTCGATGATACGGTAGGGAGCGGCCATGGGAGCGAATGCCGCGCCTGCGAGCAGCCTGCGGCGCGAGATTTCAGGCATACACCGGCTCCAGCTTTTCGACCACGTACTTTGCGCTGCGCTGGTAGCTGGCGCGCGGGGCGGCGCGTGCCACATCCAGATCGACAATCAGCCACCCCTGGAACGCGATGGATTTCAGCACGCGATGGCAGGCGGGAAAATCGATATCGCCGTCGCCCAAGTCGTAGATGGTGGCGCGATCGAAGCTGTCGCCCTGACCGGGAGGCCGTTTGGCATCTTTGTAATCTGCCAGCATGAGGCGGTCTTTGTAGCGATCCAGGGTTTTGGGGACGTCGAACCCCGCCAGGTGAAGATGCGCGGTGTCGGGCGAGAGGTGGAACAGCTCCGGGTCCGTCAGGCGCATGCACCGCTCGAGTTCTTCGGGCGTCTGCACCATCTGGCCGACGTGATTGTGCAGGCCGGCGCGGAAGCCTCTCTCGCCGGCGGCGCGGCCCACTTCGTTGAAGGTTTGGCACATGGCTTCGAATGCTCCCGGCGTCTTGCCGTTGGCGCGATTGGGGGAGAACACCACCAGGCGGTTCGCGCCGAATGCCTTGAGGAATTCCATCGCCCCGCGCGCGTTGGAAACCATTTCGGCACGGCGGGCCGGATCGTGCGCCGGACCGTTAAAGGAGATGGTGACAATCTGGCAGCCGCGCTTCGCTGCCTCCTCTTGCATCTGTTTCGCTGAGACGTTGTAAGTCTTTAGAATCTGCGGGAATTGCGTCAGGCGAAGGCCGATGAAGCCGGTGTCGCGCATCACGTCGAGGATGTCGGTAAAGGTCGACCCGGGAAACGAATTCCAGAGGTTCGATCCCAGACCCCACTTGACATTGCGATTGGCTGGCAACCGATCAGCCGCCCGCGCCAAAACGGCGGACATTAGCGCCAACATTCCCCTGCGAGTCATACCGATATACTACAGCTGTGAGCGGCGCGCTGACCGGTCATCGGAGGATTACGTTTGTCCTGGCCTGGATCAAGAAAGATTTCGCGGCCTGACTGGCAGCCACAACAGCCAGAAGAGACCCAGTGCCGCCACCGCGCCGGTCAACCAATAAACCGGCCAGGGACCGAGAATATTCAGCAAAGTCGCGTTGCCAGGCTTGCGGCACAGGTACATGTAGTTCGCACGCGTGATCGCGTCGAATGCTCCCACCAGCACGGCGTAACCAATCAGCATGGCGAACGCGCGCCATACCGCGCCCGCGCGCAGAGGCGCGATGCCGCCGATGACCAGCACCGCGATCCCCACCACGATGCCGCCGTGGGCCAGAAAGAAGTAGATCGCCGGATATTGCGGCCACGGCCGCCATAAATCGGGCGTGAGCAGCGCCATCGCCGCGCCTGCAAGCCCCGCGAAATACGAGAATTCCACCAGCCAGCGTGCCAGCGTGAGACACGCGAAGGCCGTCATCCACAACGTGATGTCGCATAACTGGAACGGCAGATTCCATAGATGAATGCCTTCGTGCGAATAGCGGTATGACAGCCAGATGATTTCGTTCACCACCAGCCCGGTTCCGAGAGCCAGCCGCACTGGCCTCCGCGCCTGTTCGGACCGCCGGCACACCCAGACCAGCAAAATTCCAGCCGCGGCGATCGCTGCCAGCAGCGTGAGGTGCAGCAGTCCGAAGAGCTTCACGGGTCGATTGTATCCCTTCGGCCGTGCGGACCGGGCACTTGATTTCAGATACACTAATCGGAAATGGAGGTCAGCCGTGACGGCCCTTACGCAGATTCAGACCTTCCTGGGGCGAAAGCGCTTTGCCGTGGTCGGCGTTTCGCGTGATCCCCGGGACTTCACCCGCACTCTCTTCCATGAGCTGCAAAACCGCGATTATGACGTGATCCCCGTGAACCCGGCTGTCCCGGACATTGCGGGTGTGCCGTGTTACGCCCGGGTCACCGACATCGAGCCGCCGGTGGATGGCGCGCTGCTGCTGACCAAACCCGAACAAACCGAGCGCGTGGTGCGTGAATGCCGCGATGCCGGGATCCGCGACATCTGGATGTATCGCGGCGGCGGAAACGGCGCGGTAAGCCCTCGCGCGGTGGAATTCTGCCGGGCGAACGGCATGTCTGTGGTGGCGGGCGAGTGCCCCTTCATGTATCTGCCGCGAACGCAGTGGTACCACCGCGTCCACGGCTTCTGCCGCAAACTGACCGGAAGCTACCCAAAGTAAGCCGACGGCGCGGGTGGGCGCAGCTGAGTCAATCCCTGTCATAGTATATCCATCAGACTGTCATTCAGCTTTGACGCAAGATTCACTTGGCATTCACACGCTGTGAATATACTCGAATCTTCACTCAGAGTACCTAGGGAAAGCTGTAACAAAAACTAAGTGAGGAGATAGCATGAGTATACGTGTGTCTGCCCTTGTGGCCGCACTCGGTCTCGGCGCAGCCTACGCGCAAACACCCGCGCCGGCAGCCGGTCCCGCGACGCCGATTCAACACCTGGTAGTGATCTTCCAGGAAAACGTCTCGTTCGATCACTACTTTGGCACCTACCCGTTCGCCATGAATCCAGAGGGTGAACCATCATTCTGGGCCTACCAGAACACGCCCAGTGTGAACGGATTCAGTCCGGCGATTCTGAATAATAACGCCAATGCCAACAATACGGCGAACGGCACCGGAGCCATGGCGCCATTCCGCCTGGATCGTTCGCAGTCGGCTACCGCCGACCAGGATCACGACTATATGGCGGAGCAGACAGCCTACCATGCCGGACTAGCGGATCTGTTTCCGAAGGCCACCGGCACCGCCGGTCCTCCGCCCACCGGCACCGACGGCGCGACCACAGGCCTGGTGATGGGCTACTATGACGGCAATACCGTGACAGCGCTCTGGAACTACGCGCAGCATTACGCCATGAACGATAACTCTTATGGCACGACTTATGGACCGTCCACGCCAGGAGCCCTGAACCTGATTTCCGGCCAAACTCACGGGGTGATCAACAACGCGAACGGTACCGGCTCGGTGATCGGAGACGGGTACAACGGGATGACCGACATCAGCGACGCCGATCCCGCCGGCGATATGTGCTCCACCACCACGGGAGAGGTTTTCAGCATGAGTGGCCAAAATATCGGCGACCTGCTGAACGCCGCCAGCGTGACGTGGGGATTCTTCGAGGGCGGATTCGACCTGACGCAGACCAACCCCAACGGCTCCACGGGTTGCAGCCGCAGCACCACTTCGCTGATCACAAACTCCAAGAAGGGCGATTACATCCCGCACCACCAGCCGTTCCAATATTACAAGACCACCCAGAATCTCACCCATGCGCGCCCCTCGTCGACTCAAATGATCGGCCACCAGGGCGACGCCGGCAACCACCAGTACGACATCAACGATTTCTATGCCGCGGTGCAGGCTGGGAATTTCCCGGCGGTGAGCTTCCTGAAGGCCCCGGGTTTCCAGGATGGCCACGCCGGCTATTCGGATCCGCTCGATGAACAGCAGTTCATCGTCCATGTGGTCAATTTCCTGCAAGCCAATTCCAACGCCTGGGGCTCGACCGCGGTCGTCATTGCCTGGGACGATTCCGACGGCTGGTACGACCACCAGATGCCGCCCGTTGTGAACCAGTCCGCGACCGAGGCCGACGCACTCACCGGGACGGGGCTGTGCGGCTCAGGCACGAATGCGCTCCCGGGCGCAACGTCCACCGCTGTCCATGCGCAGGGCCGCTGCGGATACGGTCCGCGCCTTCCGCTGATGGTCATTTCGCCATGGGCCAAACAGAACTTCGTGGACCACAGCATCACTGACCAGAGTTCCATCACGCGGTTCATTGAAGACAACTGGCTCAACGGGCAGCGCATCCAGGGCTCGTTCGATGCCATCGCCGGAAGCCTCGACGGTATGTTCAACTTCGACGCTACTCCGAATACAGCCCAGTTCCTGCTTTCGGAAACCAGCGGCGAGCCGATGAATCCGGCGCAGGCGGCCTCTCCCGCTAACGCATTGCGGCGCCATCCGGCATTCACTTCGGCCGGAGGCGGCAAGACTACTGGAAAGTAAGGTCCTTGGGAACAGCTTCGCGGGTCGTGTGCCGGACAAAAATACGGCGCACGGCCCGCGTGTGTTTTTGTGCGTTTCCGTCCACATCAGGTTTGCTATGGTTAGCATCGCCAGGGGACACCATGGTTGCTATTGTCATGGGCCGCAAACGGGCCTACTCTCAAACAGCTATGTGGAAACCCGCTCTCTTTTTGATAACCATCGTTCTGGTGACGCCTGCGGGTCACGAAGCGGCTGAGGAATACTGGAGCCGCATGTCGACCACCTTCGCGGGTTCCCCTTATGGGGAGTTGGCCCTCATAGCCCTGGCTCTCGTCGCGGTGCTCGTCGTCCTGCTGATGTGCTGCCAAACGTCTAAGGATCTCGAGGCGCGTTGGGAGTGGCATCAAGTCCGAACCGATCCCAACGGCGATCCCGCCCATCGCACGCAGTGAGCCCACATTCGTAACCGGTCCTTGACCGAACCGTCACGGCGCTTTCACACGCGCTGCGTATACTCGGAATTCGCGGCTTCCACCTTGTTCCGCACCTCTACCGGATGACTCGCCGTCAATTTCTTCGCGCCAGCTGTCTGGCTGCCTGTGCCGCTCGAAGTGCGCCGTCCGCCGCGGCGCTGAATCCCGATTCCCTCGCCAAGTTCGTCGATCCGCTGCCCATTCCGCCGGTCGCCAGGCCGCTGGGGGTCCGCCCCGTCGCGGGAGTCGCGAAAAAAGCGCCCTATTACCGTGTCGCCATCGAGCAGCTCGAGTCCAAATTGCACCGCGATCTCCCGCCGGCCCGCCTTTGGTGCTGCGGCGGATCGGTCCCCGGTCCGACCTTCGAAACACGCAGCGGCGAGGGCGTGCTCATCAGTTGGGCGAATGAGTTGCCGAGCCGGCACTTTCTCCCCATCGACCACACTCTGCACGGCGCCGAAGCGGCTAATCCCGAAGTCCGCGGCGTAGTGCACATCCATGGGGCAAAGGCGCCGCCCGAAAGCGATGGCTATCCCGAGGATTGGTGTGTGCCCGGAGAATCGCGCACCTATTTCTACCCCAACCGGCAGGAGGCCGCTTTGCTCTGGTATCACGACCACACCATGGGCATCAATCGCCTGAACACGTATGCCGGCATGTTCGGACTCTTCGTGGTGCGCGACGGCGTGGAGGATGCGCTCAGGTTGCCCAAGGGCCCCTATGAGATTCCGCTGGTGATCTGCGATCGTCTGCTTCGGCAGGATGGCTCGCTCGATTACCCCACCTCCGGCGACAGCGACCGCCCGTGGGTGCCGGAAGTTTTCGGCGACGTAATGCTCGTCAACGGAAAGGCCTTCCCATTCCTCGCTGTCGAGCCCCGCAAATATCGTTTTCGCGTCCTCAATGCCGCCAACGGCCGGTTCTTTCATTTGTCGCTTTCGACCGGGGCGGCGTTTTATCAGATTGGCACCGACCAGGGACTGCTGGCGGCGCCTGTCGCCATCGAGCGCACCATGCTCGCGCCCGGGGAGCGCGCCGATTTAGTGATCGATTTCACGGGCCGTTCAGGCGAGCAAATCGTGCTGCGCAGCGAGCCGTTCTCGATTTTGCAATTCCGCGTGGGACAGAAGAAATCGCCCGACACGAGCCGCCTGCCGGCCGCTCTGCGGCCCGTGCCCAGGATGGCGGAAGCGCAAGCCGTGCGAACACGTCGACTGGCGCTCACCGAGCAGATGAACAGCAGGGGCGAATCGATGGCCATGCTCCTCAACAACACCCCGTGGCACATGCCGGTGACCGAGAATCCGGTGCTCGATTCCACCGAAGTCTGGAGTTTCATCAACACCACCGACGATACCCACCCCATCCACCTGCATATGGTGAAATTCCAGATTCTCGACCGGCGGCGCTTCGAGCCGTACCTCTATAACACCGCGAAGCAGTTGTACTATACCGGGCCGGTAACGCCACCCGCGCCGGAAGAGGCCGGATGGAAAGACACCGTTCGCGCCGATTCCAAAATGGTGACCCGCATCATCGTGAAGTTCGAGGGCTATGTGGGCCGATACGTCTGGCACTGTCATGTGCTGGAGCACGAGGACAACGAAATGATGCGCCCGTACGACGTGATCGCCGGGCCATGATGGCGCCAGGGCGCTCCCGCAAAGTTCGGGCGCCGACTTCCTCTTCGGTGGGGATGCGCTGCCGAAGGCGGCAGCACCCCGACCCCTTCGTAAGGCTGCCCATCGAGCACGATTTTGCTGCCTGCCATCGCCGGATTGCGATGGAATTGGAGAGTCGCAAACGGTCGCTGATTACCACGACACGATCGTGGCTTGGCTGGTCTTCCGGCCGAAGTCAGGGTGAAATTCAGTTCGTTCATCAGGCCAGTTGCTCGAACGACCGGTTCTGCTTACGCCACTCGCGGAAGTGCCAGGAGTTTACGGGCAGCGTAGCGCCATATTTCGCGAGCTTCGGCGCTACCTCCTGAACGGCTACTGGGCGCTCGGGGTGAGAATCGGGCAGCGGGTGCAGCAGGATGCCATTGAAAGCCGTGAAGATGGCGGTGTTTGCTCCGATTCCCAGGGCGATCCGGGATTGCGTGCGAGAGTGCGCAGCGCATAGCGGATATCGAAGAGCATACCGTTGATACGTCACCCGGCAGGAACAGTTCGCAGAGTCTGCGCTACCATCGAAATATGGGCGGTTTCGGGCCAAAACTCACGCGCCGCGGGTTCCTTTTCTCCGCCGCCGCGTCGGCGCCGCTCGCTGCCGAGTCGAAAAAGCCCACCTATCCCTCCGAGGTGAAGCGCTACGTAGACCCCACCACCGAGCTCGACGTCTACCGCCTCACCGATCCGGGCCATTCCAGCACTCTCCCGGCATACTATAACCGCGCCATCGCCCATAACAACGCGTCGCTGATCTTTTGTTGTGATCGCAATGGCACCCCGCAAGCGCACCGCATGGATCTTAAATCCGGAGAGACGCGCGAACTGACTGACGCGCAGGATCTCGACGGCAGTTCGCTCACCCTCACTCCCGATAATCGCTGGTTCTGCTATTTCGCGGGACGGCAATTGTTCATTTCGACCATGGCGGGCCGCGCCCGACAGTTATACGAAATTCCTAATGGGTGGGAGCGATGTCCGGGGCTGACTGTCGGCCCGGACGGCACGCACGCTACCTTTGCTGAGCGGCAGGGCGAAAAGTCGCGTTTACAAATGGTACCGCTGGTGCAAAACCCGGCGCGGGTGGTGACCGAGGTGCCGTTCCTCATGAGCGACCCGATCCCGCGCCCTATGCGCGCGCAGATTCTGTTCCGGGAGGGGGATCAGGCGCTCTGGATGGTGAATTCCGATGGCACGCAAAAGCGCCAGCTCAAACTCTCGGGAGGGAAAATCGGCCCGGCAAACTGGGCTGCCGACGGCAAATCGCTCCTGTACCTGAGCATTCCGACCGACCCCAGGCAGCTCACCACCATCCGCGAGTGCGTGCCCGATACCAACAGCGATAAGCTGGTCGCCAAGACCAGCCAATATGCTCACTTCGGTTTCAATCAGCCGGCAACGGTGTTTGTGGGGGCTTGCCGCAGCGTCGCGTCGCCCACCATTCTGATCATGCTGCGCTCCACGCAGCGCGAACTAACGCTTTGCGAGCACAAAGCGAGCGATCCCAAGATGACGGCGCCCCGCTTTTCACCCGATACCCAGCGGCTTTATTTCGAGAGCGACCGCGACGGCAAACCCGCTATCTACGATCTCCACATGGAGCGATTCCTCGAAAAAACCGAGCCCGATACGGGCTCGCCGGGGAACTAAAGGCGCCGCTCCTTGGCGGCCGCGGTTCCTCACACCTGGTGCGTAATTCCGCTTACCGGGTGGCTTCCACCTTCGGCGTTGCCAGGTATCCCACGATCTCGTTCTTGTTTACCTGGTTGATCACCAGTTCGTACGGAATGTGGCCGCCTTTGGCAGTGTAAAACTGCACCGGCTCGTTGATGTTCCGGTCTTTCTTTTCGGTAAGCTTGTCGTCGGCCATCACATCCACGGTGTACTTATTTTTCTTTGGATCGGTGCTCTTGAGCAGCAAGGTAATATCGGCGAACTTGCGCGGCTTTTTCTCCTTGTTCAGTTTGATATCGATGTAATTGCGCTCGCCGCGCAGCTTCAGTGCCGACAGTTCACTGGCGTTGGTCGCTACCAGGCCGCTTTGCACACCAAGATCGCCCTGTACCGACTTCAACTGCGAAATGGTTTTCTGCAACTCCGCCTGCGTGGCGCTCAGATTGGTCTTCACGCCGCCCACGTCGGTGGAAACATCGGCAATCTTGGCATTCGCGGCGTTGGCCGACTGCTTCACGTCGCTGATATCGGCCGCCTGCGCCGCCTGCGCCTGCTTCAGTTGGGTTTCTTCCGCCGCGATCTGCTTGGTGATGGCATCGGCGTGCGCGGAGGCTTCCAGCTTGGCTTGGGCCGACAACTGCTTGGTTTCGTTGCTGAGTTCGCTCTTGGTGCTCTCCAGTTCTTCCTTCAGAGTCTCGATGCGCTTCTGGTGAGCGGCCGTGGCTACCGAATTCGCGTCTTTCTGGGTGGTCAACTCGTTGTTGAACTGCTCTTTCATCTTCGCCATATCCGTCTGCAAATGATCCATCTGCACGAACAGATAGATCACGGCCGCCAGAAGGGCGATCATCGCCCCGGCCACCAGGGCAGTTGACAGGCCCGATCGCTGCTGCGGTTCGGTATACATAGGTGAACTCACTGCTTGCTCCTTATCTCTCTCAGTATAGATCGTACCGGCGGCCCATTCGGTTTCGCCTAATTGAGGTCGAAACTCTCGCCGGGGGCTGGGATTACCACCTGTAAACCAAGGTTTGCATGAAGCAATTTGGCCAGCGTTTGTGCCTGTTCCGGTTCTCCGTGGACCAGAAAAACCTTCCGTAAGCCGGCGGCGAAAGGCTCGATCCAATGTAGCAGTTCCCCTTGGTCGGCGTGGCCGCTCAGTTCATCGAGGCTGGAAATTTCCGCGCGAACCCGCATCGGCTCGCCGAATATCAGCACTTCCTGCCACCTCTCCACCAGTTTGCGGCCCAGCGTGTCTCGGGCCATAAACCCTGTTACCAGAATGGTATTCCGGGGATCCTCGATGTTGTTCCGCAAATGATGCAAAATCCGCCCCTGCTCGCACATTCCCGATGCGGAAATCACTACAAACGGTCCGTGCAGATCGTTCAGCTTTTTAGACTCCGAAGCCTCCCGAATGTATTGCAGCCGCTGGAATCCGAAGGGATCTTCGCCGTGGCGCAGGTATTCGCGCGTCTCGTCGTCGAAGCATTCCGGATGGTCGCGGTGCACCTGCGTCACGTTCAGCGCCAGTGGGCTATCCACGAAAATCGGAATGTTCGGGATCTGCTTGGCGTTGGCCAATTGGTGGAGCAGCAGCACCAGTTGCTGCGTCCGGCCCACGGCGAATGCCGGCACGATAATGCGGCCGCCGCGCCGCGCCGTCCGGTTCACCACGTCACGCAGTTTGTTCACCACGTGGCTCACGTCCTTGTGCAGGCGCCCGCCATACGTGCTTTCCATAATGAGGTATTCGGCCGCCGGCATGACCTCCGGGTCGCGAATGATCGGCAGATTCGGACGGCCGACATCGCCCGAAAACGTCAGCCGGACCCGCACGCCGTCGTTACCCTCCTGCAGGACTACGCATGAGGAGCCGAGGATGTGGCCGGCGTCGTACGCCACGTAGCTCAGCTCCGGACCCAACTTCTGCGCCGAATGATAGCCGACCGGCTGGAACAGCGGCAGCGTCCGCTCGGCATCCTCCATGGTGTAAAGGGGAACCGCGTGGCCGTCGGCCAGCCCCTTCGACTTTCGATGCTCGTGGCGTTTGTTCAGGAACTCGGCGTCTTTCTCGTTGATGTGTGCCGTATCGCGCAGCATCCAGTTGCACAGGTCGATGGTGGCCGGTGTGGCGTAAATCGGCCCCGAAAACCCGTGCTTGACGAGGGTCGGCAGATTGCCGGCATGATCGCTGTGCGCGTGGGAAAGCACCACCGCGTCGATAGAGCCGCCGGAAAACGGCAGTTCGCGATTTTTGCGGTCGGCCTCTTTGCGCCTTCCTTGATGAAGACCGCAATCCAGAAGGTAGCGCTTGCCGCCCGATTCCACCAGGTGCATCGAGCCGGTGACCTCGCCGGCCGCCCCGCAGAACGTCAGTTTCATGGCAAACAGTCATAGTAGCGCATGTTTTCGGGAGCCACCGAATCGCTTCGCCCTTTTCCTTGATAAACTAGACCTATTTCAGCGGAGGTGCCTGTCTCAATGTCTGGATCCGGTATTCGTCTGGCGATTGTCGCCGCCTGCTATTGTGCCGTCCACGGCCTTGCCCAGCCGCCCACGACGCAGCTCAATCCCACCGTCAAGAAGATCGTCGATGAGGTGTCCGAAGAGCGCATCGGGGCCACGATGAAGAAGCTCGGCGATTTCGGCACGCGCTACGTGGCGTCGGAGACAGACAATCCCGAGCACGGAATCGGCGGCGCGGCCAAGTGGATCGAGAGCCAGTTCAAGAGCTATAGCCCGCGTCTGGAAGTCTCCGAACAGCCGTTCTCCGTTCCCAAGACGCGCCGCACGCCGCGCGATCTGGACCTGGTCAACATCGTGGCCGTCCTGCCCGGCACCATCGATAAAGACCGCTATGTTATCGTTTGCGGCCATTACGATTCGATTGCCCTGCGCCGTCCGCAGAACGGCGGCGTCCGCACCGACGACGCCGGGCCTTCGACGGCATCCGATGTCGAACAGTTGGCGCCTGGCGTGGCGGACGACGGCAGCGGAACCGCGGCCACCATGGAGCTGGCGCGCGTGATGAGCCAGTACACCTTCGACAAGAGCATCGTCTTCATCACTTTTGCCGCCGAGGAAATCGGGCTCAACGGTAGTAAGGCATATGCCGCTAAAGCCAAGGAAGAGAAGATGCAGATTGAAGGCGTCTTAAACAACGACATCATCGGCAGCGACGTCTCCGGCAACGGCATTTCCACCAACAATCACCTGCGCGTCTTTTCCGAAGGGCCCGAGGATTCGCCCTCGCGGTCGCTGGCTCGGTATACCAAGGAGATTGCCGAACGCTACATGCCGGGGATGTCGGTCGACCTGATTTTCCGCCACGACCGTTTCGGCCGCGGCGGCGATCATACCTCTTTTGTGGCCCAGGGGTTCGCGGCCATCCGGCTCACTACGCCCAGCGAAAACTACGCCAACCAGCACACTGCCACCGATACTTTCAGCAATGCTTCCGTGCCCTACACCACGCGCGTCGCCAAGATGAACGGCGCGGTGCTGGCAACGCTAGCCCTCGCGCCGAAGCCTCCGGTGGTCGCAGTGAATCGGCCGGGTGGCCCTCGCGGCGGTACGGCCGGGCGAGGGGGAGATGGCGCGGCCGCGGGCGAACCAGCCGGTGGACGCGGTCAGGCCAGGGAATCGGCCGACGCCGGACGCGGTGGCCGCGGCGGACGAGGCGGTCCTCCGGGCCCCGGGCTCACGCGCGGGAAAGGCTACGATGCCGTGGCGCGTTGGGCGATGCCCAATCCCGAGCCTGATCTCGCCGGCTACTCCCTTCTGATTCGCGACACTACGGCCCCCATTTGGCAGCGCGAGATCTACGTCGGCAATGTCACCGAGTACACCCTCCCGGATACCTCGATCGATGATATCGTGATCGGCGTGCGGGCGATCGACAAAGACGGCAATCCGAGCCTGGTGTCGGCTTATGTGATGGCGCCGACCCGTCTGGTCGAGCCGCCGGCGCCGTCGACGAATGCTCCGCGGGCGACGGGCGGGGGCGGACAGTAGGGAAGTCATGCGACTCGGTGCCGTGAAAATCCGGCATTAGCAAGGTACAGAGTTAGAATGTGGGGATGAAGAAGTCCCTAACTTTGCCTACTTCCGAGTTAGTCAAGACGGCTTGCGACGAGTTTGATCGCGAAAATGCCGGAGGTTGAAGGCGCGCTAACGGAGTTGTTCCGGCAGTATCCCGAAAACACAGACGCCCGGCACGTTCTATTGAAAGTTGCCGCCCTGAATGCCCTGTATTCCACACAAATCCGTGTCTATACGAAG
>Ga0335072_10001455_pt1 | contig 38569 bp, 36 predicted proteins | sample Lox_Sample_21_FD_206725 | JGI IMG/M metagenome (GOLD analysis project Ga0335072, IMG submission 206725) | Soil microbial communities from Loxahatchee National Wildlife Refuge, Florida, United States - Lox_Sample_2.1 | ecosystem: Environmental > Terrestrial > Soil > Wetlands | place: USA... | reverse complement strand
AAGGTCACCAAGGACGTGCGCTTCGTCATGAAGGACGGGCAGATCTACAAGGGCGTCTGACGGTGGCAGCCTCCGGGGGTGACGACCTCGAGGCGGCACGGTCGCTGCGCCGCGCCATGCTCGGCGGCGACTACGTCGACGCCCAGGCCGCAGACCCGAACCCGGTCATGGGGGAGTTCCAGGACTACGTCACGTCGATGGCGTGGGGAGTCTGGGCGCGCGGCGGCGCGTTGAGCACCCGCGACCGCAGCCTTCTCGTCCTGGCCATGACGGCGGCGCTGGGGCGGATGGAGGAGTTCGCCCTGCACGCCCGGGCGAAGGATCGCACCGGCGTGACGGACGCCGAGCTCGACGAGCTGCTGTTCCAGATCGCCGCGTACTGCGGCGCGCCCGCCGGCAATGCGGCGACGCGCGCGCTCCAGGCGGTGCGCGCCGAGCAGGGCGGAGGGCATTGACGGTGCCGAAGGTGCCGACGATCGGCTTCGTCGGACTCGGCAACATGGGCAGCGTCCTGGCCGCCAATCTCGTCGCATCCGGCCACGACGTGGTGACCCATGACGTGCAGGGCGACGGCCGCAGTCCTGACGGCGCATCGTTCGCCGTCGACGTGCCCGACGTCGCACGGCGCGCCGAGGTGATCGTGTGCTGCCTGCCCGACGCCACGGCATCCGACGCCGTGATCCGCGCGGTGGCCGCGACGGACGGCCGGCGCACCGGGCACCTCGTCGAGACGTCCACCATCGGGGTGGACGCCGCACGGGCGAACGACTCGGTTCTGACGGCGGCCGGGGTCGCCTATGTCGACGCTGCGGTCTCCGGCGGCGTCGCCGGGGCAAAGGCGAGGACGCTCTCGGTGATGTACGCCGGGCCGCAGCCGGCCTGCGACGTCGTGGAGCCGGTGCTGGCGGGGCTGAGTGACCGGCGACGCCGGGTGGGGGACCGGCCGGGCCTGGCACAGGCGCTCAAGCTGGCGAACAACTTTCTCTCTGCGATGGCACTGGCGGCGACGAGCGAGGCCGTTGCATTCGGGACGTCGGTGGGCCTCGACATGGAGACGATGATCGACGTCCTCAACACATCGAGCGGGCAGAGTCAGGCCACGACCGACAAGTTCGCCAACCACGTGCTCACCGGCCGGTATGCGGCAGGCTTCACCAACTCGCTCATGTGCAAGGACCTGCAGCTGTATCTCGCGGCGGCCGAGACGGAGGGCTCGCCCACCTTGCTCGGTGAAGTCGCTGCGCTGGTGTGGGAGCGTTTCAGCGAGGCAGACCCCGGGGTCGACTTCACCAGGATCTACCCGTTCATCAGAGGAGACTGAGGCTGCCGCCGTTGCCCGGCGCCGGTGAGGACGTGCGCAGAGAGGAGACAGCTGTGGGGAAGCTCGACGGCAAGGTGGCCTTCATCACGGGTGCCGCTCGTGGACAAGGACGGAGTCACGCCGTGCGGCTCGCGGCCGAGGGCGCCGACATCATCGCGATCGACATCTGCCAGCAACTCCAATCCGTGGGCTACGCGATGTCCACGACGGCGGACCTCGAGCAAACCGCCAAAGAGGTGGAGGCCCACGGCCGGAAGATCGTGACCAGAGAGGCCGACGTCCGGGACTACAGAGCCCTGCGAGCTGCGCTCGAAGAGGGGATGGAGGAACTCGGGCCGGTGCAGATCGTCATCGCCAATGCCGGCATCGGGCCGGGTGGCATGGCCTCGTCCGATCAGCAGTGGGAGGAGGTGATCGGCGTGAACCTGACCGGGGTCTGGCACACCGGCCGAGCCGCCATCCCTGCCATGGTCAAGGCGGGGCACGGCGGCGCGATCGTGCTGACGAGCTCGACCGGAGGGTTGACCGGGGCGCCGATCGACGCAGCGGGCATGCTCGCGTACACGGCTGCGAAGCACGGCGTCATCGGCCTGACCCGCTCGTGGGCCAACTCGTTGGCTCCCCACTTCATCCGCGTCAACAGCGTCGCGCCGACGACCGTCCGCACCCCCATGGCGGGCGACGGGAACGTGGCCGAGATCATCGAACACGTGCCCCAACTGGCGGGCTCACTGCTCAATGCCATTCCGGTGGAGGCGGTCGACCCGATCGACGTCTCGAATGCCATCGCCTGGCTCGTGTCGGACGAGGCTCGCTACGTGACGGGGTCCGTCATCCCGGTCGACGCCGGCAACGTCAACCGCCGGTAAGTACAGGAGGGAAGCGCCATGACGGTAGAGGCAACCATCGAAGGGTTGCGGGGACGCCCGGGCGTGGGCGAGACGATCCCGATCATCGACCCGGTCACAGAACAGCCGATCGCCGAGTTCGCCGACGGCGGCGCCGCAGCCATCGACGACGCAGTCGCGCGGGCGCGGGAGACATTTGACGCAGGGGTGTGGCACCAAAAGCCGCAAGCCGAACAGGCCCAGGTGCTCTGGCGCGTCGCCGAGCTGCTCGCGGCGCGGGCGGACGTGCTGGCCCAGCTGGACTCCTTGAACACCGGCATGCCCCTGCCCCAGGCGCAGCGCAACATCGCAGCGGCCGTCGAGTTCTTCCGCTACTTCTCCGGCTGGTGCACCAAGATCAACGGGATCGCGCACGACGTGCGGATGTCGGGAGGGCTCTCGGGACTCGACGCGTCGGTGCACGCCTACACGATCAAAGAGCCCGTCGGCGTCGTCGGGCTCATCGTCCCGTGGAACGGGCCGGCGTTCAATGCCGCCGCCAAGCTCGCCCCGTCGCTCGCCGCCGGCTGCAGCAGCGTGCTCAAGCCGGCCGAGGAGACACCGCTCTCCGCGCTGGTCTTCGAGGAGGTCCTGGCCGAGGCAGGCGTGCCCGATGGCGTCGTCAACCTGGTCAATGGCTACGGGCACACCACCGGGCAGGCACTGATCGAGCACCCCGACGTCGACAAGATCGCGTTCACGGGATCCACGGAGGTCGGCAAGCTCATCGTGCAGGCCGCCGCGGGCAACCTCAAGCGGGTCATGCTCGAGCTGGGTGGGAAGTCACCGGTCCTCATCTACGACGACGCCGAGCTCGACAAGGCCGTTCCGGCCGCCGCGATGGGCATCTTCATCCACTCCGGGCAGGCGTGTGTCGCCGGCTCCCGGGTCTTCGTACAGCGCGGGGTGTACGACCAGGTGGTCGAAGGCATCGCAACACTGGGGACGAAGATCCGGCTCGGTGGCCCGAACGAGGGGAAGGTCCACAGCGGACCGATCATCAGCGAGCGCCAGCTGCACCGGGTCATGGGCTACATCGAAGAAGGCAAGCGCGACGGCGCCGAGGTGGTGATCGGCGGCCACCGCCTCGACCGCACGGGCTACTTCGTGCACCCGACGGTGCTGGCCGAGGTCCGCCAGGACATGCGGGTGTTCCAAGAGGAGATCTTCGGTCCGGTCGTGGCCGTCACGCCCTTCGATGACGACGACGAGGTGGTCGCCATGGCCAACGACTCGACCTACGGCCTCGCCGCGTCGGCGTGGACGCGGGACATCTCCCATGCGCACCGACTGGCCAAGCGTCTCGACGCGGGCACCGTGTCGATCAACTGCCAGATGATGTGGGACCCCGCCATGCCGTTCGGCGGGTTCAAGCAGTCGGGATGGGGCTACGAGAACGGACAGGACGGCATCGAGGGCTACCTCAAGAACAAGACCGTGTGGGCTCAGCTCTGACCGGCCGGGTGCAGCCGGTCCGGCAGCGGACGGAACAAGGCCCCGCCTCCCGTTGACGGCGGGAGGTTCCCGATGCTAAGCAGGTGCACAGCACATGCTGTGCGGTCGCACAACACGCGCTTGACCTCTGCCATCGCCGCCCGGTGTGCGGCGACGTCGACGAACGGAGCTGCCATGCCCGACTACGACTCGGTCGATTTCTTCGCCGACGAGTCCCTCCTCGAGGACCCCTACCCCTACTTCGACCACCTGCGCTCCAAGTGCCCGGTGGTCGGCACGCCGCACCACGGCGTGGTCGCCGTCTCGGGCTACGACGAGGCCTCCGAGGTCTACCTCAACACGGAGGACTTCTCCTCGTGCAACTCGGTGATCGGTCCCTTCGCCGCGTTCCCGGTCCCCCTCGAGGGTGACGATGTCGCGGACGTCATCGACACCTACCGCGACCAGCTCCCCATGAGCGAGCACATGGTGACGATGGACCCGCCGCTGCACACGCAGGAGCGTTCGTTGATCATGCGGCTGCTCACCCCGAAGCGCCTCAAGGAGAACGAGTCGTTCATGTGGGGCCTGGCCGACCGCCAGATCGACGAGTTCGTCGCCGACGGCAGGTGCGAGTTCATCCGGGCCTACACCCAACCCTTCGCCATGCTCGTGGTCGCCGACGTGCTCGGTGTGCCCGAGGCTGACCACGGACGCTTTCGCGAATGGTTCGGGTTGAGCGGGTCACCGGGCAAGATCGGTGCCGAAGGCAAAGGCATGAGCGGCAACGCGCTCGACGGCCTCGACGAGTGGTTCACGCAGTACATCGAGGACCGGCGGCGGGAGCCCCGTGAGGACGTGCTGACCAACCTCGCGTTGGCGACGTACCCCGACGGGTCGACGCCCGAGGTGGCCAACGTGGTGCGCACCGCGACGTTCCTCTTCGCGGCGGGCCAGGAGACGACCGCCCGACTCTTGGCGGTGGGCCTCAAGTATCTCTGCGAGTACCCGGAGCTCCAAGACGAGCTCCGCGCGCACACCGATCGCATTCCCGGGTTCATCGAAGAGGCGCTCCGCATCGAGAGCCCGGTCAAGGCGGACTTCCGGTTGGCCCGGCGCAACACCTCGGTGGCCGGCGTCGACATTGCCGCCGGCACGCCGGTCATGCTCCTCAACGGCGCAGCCAACCGTGACCCGCGCCTCTTCGAATGCCCGGCCGAGTTCCGCATGGACAGGCCGAACGCCAAGGTCCACATCGCCTTCGGTCGTGGGGTCCACTCGTGTCCCGGGGGCCCGCTGGCCCGCGTCGAGGGTCGGGTCAGCATCGAGCGCATTCTCGAGCGCATGCGCGACATCCGCCTCTCCGAAGAGCACCACGGGCCGCCGTCGGCCCGTCACTTCGACTACGAACCGACGTGGGTGTTGCGCGGCTTGAACAACCTGCACATCGAGTTCACGCCGGCCGGGGTGGCCGGGTGAGTGCACGAGTCGCCGTGGTCACCGGCGGCGCATCCGGCATCGGGCTGGGGTGCGCCCGCCGTCTGGCCGCCGACGGGCTCGCGGTCGCGCTGCTCGATCGCGACGGCGAGACCACGCAGGCCGCGGTGGCAGGCCTGCTGGCGGACGGCGTGACCGCCTCGGGGTACGAGGTCGACGTGGCTGACCGTGCCGCCATCGAGCGCGCGTACACCTGCGTCCGCGACGAGCTCGGGCCGATCACCGTCGCCGTGACCAGCGCCGGCGTCGAGGCGTTCGACCCCATCACCGAGATCAGCCCCGAGAAGTGGGACCGGATCCTGGCCGTCAACCTGACGGGCACGTTCAGCGCCCTCCAGCTGGCGCTGCCCGACATGCTCGCTGCCCAGTGGGGTCGCATCGTCACGATCTCGTCGTCGAGTGCGCAGTCGGGGGCGCCCAACATGGCGCACTACGTCGCATCCAAGGGAGGGGTCATCGGGCTGACCAAGGCCTTCGCACGCGAGCTGGCCTCGCAGCACATCACGGCCAACACGATCCCGCCCACCATCGTCGACACACCCATGGCCCGCAAGGGCGAGACCGAGGGCAACGTGCCGAGCGTCGAGGTCATGGGGCGCATGGTCCCCCTCGGCCGTGCCGGGACGCCCGACGACATCGCGGCCGCGTGCTCGTTCCTCTGCTCCGACGAGGCCGGCTATATCACGGGCCAGGTCATCGGCGTCAACGGCGGCATGTACATCTGAGGACGGTTCCATGAGCACGACCAGACGCATCGGTACCGAAACCTCGCAGACGCGCACGGCGCTGCTCGACGCGACCGAGCGCCTCATGCTCGAGGAGGGCTACGCCGCGGTGACGTCGCGACGCGTCGCCGCACGCGCCGGCCTCAAGCCGCAGCTCGTGCACTACTACTTCCGGACGATGGACGACCTGTTCCTTGCCGCCTACCGGCGGCGGGCGGAGCAAGGCCTCGAGCGGCTGGACCAGGCGCTCGAGGCGCCCCAGCCGCTCTGGGCCATGTGGGACCTCAGCCGCGATCCGCGGAGGACGGCGTTGACGATGGAGTTCGTGGCGCTGGCCAACCACCGCAAACCGATCCGTGCCGAGATCGCCGCGTCGGCCGAGCGCTACCGCGCCGCGGTGCGCGCCGGCGTGGACACCGTGCTCGAGCGCTACGGGGTCGACCGGCGCCGGTACCCCGCCATCGTCTGCACGGTCATGATGATGGGCGTGGCGCAGATCCTGGTCATCGAGGAGGAATCGCTCGGCATGGCGACCGGCCACGGCGAGACGGTGGCCTTCGTCGAGCAACGCCTCACCGAGATCGAGGGGAGCCGGCAGGCCGCCGCAGACGCCCTAGCATCGGCCTGAGCCGCGCCGCGCAGACGCAACGAGCATGGCGGGCCGAGAGAGCAAGGAGCAACCGATGCGTGTCGTCGTCGATTTCGACCTGTGCGAGAGCAACGCGCTCTGCATGGGAATCGCCCCGGAGGTCTTCGAGGTGCGAGACGACGACTTCCTCTACGTGCTCGACGAGCACCCGTCGGAGGAATTGCGCGAGAAGGTGCTGATGGCCATGCGCACCTGCCCCAAGAACGCCATCTCCATCGAGGAGGACTGACTCGGTGCCACGCCGGCCCGGCGCCCCGAAGCGAGGCACCGGGCCGGGTCGCTCAGCGACGCGTCAGGACTGCACCGTGGTGGTGCCGGGGATGTCCTTGCCGCAGTAGGGCGCGCTCGACGAGGCGACGAACCCGCTCTTCTCGGCGACCATGTACCAGCCGCACGATTGCGGCAGGTCCTTCCCGAAGTCCGTGGAGTAGTTGATCGTCTCGGGCAGCAGACCGTTGCCGTTGTAGGCCTTGAGGTTGCGCAGCGCGTGGATCACGCCGGCCCGCGTGGGGTTCTTCCCGGCCAGCTCGAGGCCCTTGATCATGAGGTCCGCACCGAGCCACGACTCGTACTGGCTGAACGTCGGGAACTGGCTCGACTTCCAACCCTCGTACTTCTCCATCGCGGCCTGCATCTGCTTCGTCCCGGCATTCGGGAGCGAGAAGGGGCGGAACTCGGTCTCGAAGTAGCCGCCCTGGACCGAGCTCCACGCCGGCGAGTTGACGAGGCTGGGCTCGTAGCCCGTCGGGAAGACCATCACCTTGGGCTTGACGCCGGACTGCTTCAGCGCCTCGGCCAGTGAGAAGTTGGAGTTGTCGTCGAGGCCGGCATAGAACGCGTTGCATCCCTTCTGCTTGGCGACGAGCGCCGGCGTCGTCATCGCGACGGAGCCGAAGGGGATCGACGTGTCGAGCTCGCCCTGCTTGCCGCCGGCGTGGACGAACGAGTCCACCGTGCCCACGGCCGAGCGTGTCGACGACGGCGAGATGCTGTAGCCGTACGAGCAGACGACCGTCCCACCGTGCTGCTTCATGAAGGTCCCGATGGCGCTGTTGACGGGATACTTGGGGTCGAGGCTGCCGACGTCGGAGGCGAACATGTTCGTGAACGGCTGCGTGCCCCACTCCGGCCCGTCGAAGAAGCCACCGGTGACCGGGACGCCCTGCTCCTGCGGGTACTTGTCCGCCAGGAAGAACAGCGGGCTGATCGACACGATGCCGAACGCGCCCTTACCGAGCGCACCCTGCACCGCGGATGCGACGGCGGACGGGCTCGTCTGGTCGTCGAGGATCATGCCGTCGATCTTGTGCCCGTTCACGCCTCCCTCCGCGTTCTGCAATGCGATGCGGGCATTGAAGCCCGCCGGGTCGTTGCTGAACTCGGACGACCCCGGGCCGGTCAGCGACGTGATCATCGCGATCGTGATCGGCGGGCCCGATGCGCCGGCTGGCGCGCCGCCGCTGGCGACGCTCATCACGGTCGCAGTGCCCAAGATGGTCAGGACGGCGAGTCCCAACCGGCCGAGATACATCCGAGACGGTGTGCGCATATCCGTCTTTCCTCCCCCGAAAAACCCCCCCGACGCCGTGTCAGGGCCCCATAGGCATACACGCCCGGAGGGCCCGGCCGCGGTCAGGAAGCTGCCACCTGCATCAATGCGTCTGCAGTCTTCGCTGGTTCGGTGATCATCAGGTCGTGTCCGGTGTCGATGTCCCAGAGCCGGCCTTCATCGCGGGCACGGCCGATCAGCTCGGGGTCCCGGGTGGCCAAGGTCGAGGTGCAGACGATGTGGTACTGCGGGATGGCCCAGAGCGCGTCCTCGTTGGCGAGCTCGAGCGGCTGTTCGAAACAGGCCCACGGGTGCGGCGTCAGGCGTTCGGCCATCCACGCCAAGTCGGCAGGATCCGTCACGCCGTAGAGGAGCCCGGCGTCGGGAGCGGGCAGGAGCACGAGCTCCATGCCGTCGACGACCTCGCCGAAGGGGCGGACCGCGTTGATGACCGGCCCGGCGACGTCGACCAACGACTCGCCGTTGCGCGGGTTGGCCGCGTCCAGAAAGACGAGACGGCCGACGCGATCGGCGGCCCGGTCCGCGGCACCGGTGATGACCATGCCGCCATAGCTGTGCCCAACGAGGATCACGTCGCGCAGGTCCTCGAAGTGCAACAACGCGACGACGTCGTCGATGTGGCACCGCAGGTCGACGCGCGCGTCGAGGAGGTGGGCGCGCTCGGCCAGCCCGCTGAGCGACGGCGCGTAGACCTCGTGCCCGTGCGCTCGCAGGATGCGCGCCACACGCTGGTAACACCAGCCACCGTGGCCGCCACCGTGGACGAGGACGTAGGTCGCCACCTGAGCACCTCCTGCGATCTGTTCTGCTTGCATGACCGGGTTTTTCCCAAGAAGCGCAGGTCAGCTCCCTGCTACCTTGACGGTTCCGGGGGTTGCGCCAGTGCATTTGGGTCCGGCCGGCGCGTTCGCCATAATATTGACGTCGAAGTTGAAAAACCAGAATCTGGACCCCGGACCACGAATGTCTCCACGGAGGTAGCCATGTCGAACGTTGTCGACTTTCCCGTCTTTGACGCAGACAACCACATGTACGAGACGACGGACGCCTTCACCAAGTTCCTCCCGAAGGAGTACGACGGGCTCGTCAAGTACGTGCAGGTCAACGGGCGCACCAAGATCGCCCTGCGCAACGTGATCTCCGACTACATCCCGAACCCGACGTTCGAGGTCGTCGGGCGCCCGGGCGCGCAGGAGGCGTACTTCAAGGAGGGCAACCCCGAAGGCAAGTCACGGCGCGAGCTCATCGGCGAGGCCATTCGCTCGCCGGAGGCGTTCTTCTCCCCGGGACCGCGGCTCGAGCTGATGGACGAGCTCGGTCTCGACCGTGCGCTCATGTGGCCGACGCTGGCCAGCCTGCTCGAAGAGCGCCTGGCCGACGACCCCAAGGCCACCCACGTCGTGGTGCACGCACTGAACGAGTGGATGCACGAGCACTGGACGTTCAACTACGAGGGTCGCATCTTCCCGACTCCCGTCATCACGCTCCCGATCGTGAGCGAGGCGATCAAGGAGCTCGAGTGGGTCGTCGAGCGCGGCGCCAAGATCATCCTCGTCCGTCCGGCGCCGGTCCCGGGGTACCAGGGGCGGCGTTCGTTCGCCCTGCCCGAGTTCGACCCCTTCTGGGAGCGCGTGGCCGACTACGACGTCGCCGTCGGCATGCACGCGTCCGACGACGGGCTCACGCGCTACTACAACGACTGGAACGGCACGCACGGCGGTGAGCTCCTGCCCTTCGCCGGCGGCAAGTCGGCCTTCTCGGACATCGCCCACTCCCAGAGCCGCGGCATCTTCGACACGGTGGCCTCGCTGATCGGGCACGGCCTGCTGTCGAGGTTCCCCACGTTGCGCGTGCTACCAGTCGAGAACGGGTCCGCCTGGGTCCGCCCGATCGTCGAAGCCCTCACCAACTCCTACGAGCGTGAGCCCTACCTCTACGACGAGGACCCCCTCATGATCCTCAAGCGGAACATCTGGGTCCACCCCTTCCACGAGGACGACCCGATGGGGCTCATCGACCTCATCGGTGCCGACCGGGTGGTGTTCGGCTCCGACTACCCGCACATCGAAGGCATGTCCGAGCCGCTCTCCTACGTGAAGGAGCTCGACGGGCTGCCGCACGCGGACGTGGCGAAGGTCATGGGTGGGAACCTCGCCCAGGTCATGAAGCTGCCGTTCGCGGCGTAACGAACGAGCGGGCGGCCCGGCGACTCTCCGCCGGGCCGAACGCGGCGGCGCGGTCAGCCGCCGATCTTGCGGAAGTCCCAGCTGACGATCTTGCGCGGGGTGACGCGTAACCACGCGTGCCGCCCGTCGTGGTGCATCTGGCCGCCCGCGTACTTGTCGCCGAAGAGGCGCTCGGGTGTCTCGAGCTCGGGCACCTCTGCGCCGGTGCGCGGCACCTCGCCCACGGGCTCCGCGACGCCGCGCAGCTCCACGCCGCGCAGCTCCATGAAGTCGGTGCCCGTGTCGACGATCACGCTGACCCGGTTGTCGCGGTGGAGATCGGTCCAGCGCTGACTCTGCACGATCGAGGTGAGCCACAGCGCGCCGCCGTCCCAGACGAACCACAGCGGCGTGACGTGCGGCGACCCGTCCCCGCCGATGCTCGCCACGCGGCACGTGCGTTCGGAGGCCAAGAACGCGTCGCGCTCGTCGGCGGTCATCGCGATCCGCCGCCCCCGGCGCTGCTCCGCCCCGGACGTGCCCGACGCGCCCGACGCACCCGCTTCCGACACCGGGCCCTCAGTCCCCGAACGTCCGGCTGGTCGCCGCGACGCAGAGCCGGTTGTCGTTCCCCGCGTCGCGCACCTCGATGCGACCGAGCCCGTGCCACACCTCCGCCTCCGCCACGGCCGGCCCGACCCGCACCGGCTGGAGGTAGCGCAAATCCAAGGAGGCAAGGGTGGCCCCTGGGGTGAGCGAGAGCGCCGCCTCCTCGCACGCCAGCGCGATCAGCCCGCCGTTCAACGTGTTCGACGCGTTCAGCGACTCCTCGGAGTGGCCGAGCACCGCCACGCCGGGGGTCCGCACGGTGCACCCGGCGCGGTCGGCGAAGGGCACGGTGAGCTCGGGCCCGGGAGGGCGCGGCGGCCCGTCGACGCTCAGTGGTCCGATGTCGATGGTCAACCGCTCGTCGGGCGACTTCATGAAGGACGCCGCCGCGAACCCGATGGGGTCGCCGCTCTCGTCGGTGAAGTCCACGCCGGCCACGAAGACCGAGCGCCCCGCCTTGACGACCCGTCCGAGCCCGGTCACGACGCCGGCACCGGGAGGCGGGACGAAGAGGTGGACGTCGAGCTCGAGGGTGACCGGCACGCGCGGGTGGATGGTGAACGCGGCCAGGTGCCCGGCGACGACGTCGGCCCAGGCAGCGAGGATCGAGAGGCGGACCTGCTCGGTGCCGGGCACGTGCATGGCGGGGACGACCGTGGCCGACCCGACGAGTGCGTCAGGGTCGTCGTCCGCGCGCGCGACGACCCAGCCGAGGTCGTTGAGGACGTGACGCCGCTCGAGCCGTTCTCTCGCGCTGCGCCCGTCCGCCGGCGTCGTCGTCATCGGTTCCTCCTGCCCGGCAGAGCCGGGCTCCTCACATCCGGCCGAGCAGGAAGCCCGCGGCGGCGGCGGCCGGCGGGTAGGACTCGGTGACACCCGAGGCGACGTAGCCGACGTCGCTGATCAGCGTCTGCCCCGAGATGGCGGCGGCCGCGTCGCTGCACAGGAACACGAGGGGGTAGGCCTGCTCGAGCGGGCTCGAGGCGTCGATGCCGGTCTCCTCGCGGAAGTCGGCGCCGAAGCCCAGCCACATCTCGGCGTTCGCCTGCGCGAGCGGCGTGTCGGTCGGCCCCGGGCAGATGGCGTTGATGCGGATGCCCTGCTTGAGCAAGCCGAACGCCTCCCGTGCCACGTAGCCGCAGATGGCCTGCTTCGAGTGGAAGTAGTCGGCCCACCCGTGCTCGATGGCCCAGGCCGACGCGGAGTCGAAATCGGGCGTGTCGAGGTACTCCTTGACCTGGTCCCAGCTGGCCTCCCAGCCGAGCCCGGCGGCCGACGAGATGAAGCCGATGGCCGAGCCCCGCGGGATCATGCCGCCGTCGAGCATGCGCTGGATCAGGTGACGGTGCCCGCCGAAGTTGATCTTCTCGATGTTCGGCGTGCCGTCGGCCACGCCCGCGCACGCCATCAGCGCGTGTACCGGGCCGCCGCACTCGTCGACGGCCTTGTCGATGGAGTCCTTGTCGCCCAGGTTGACGTGGATCGCCTTCGCGCCCGGCAGCTTCACCTCGGCGAAGTCCATCACGACGACCTCGGCACCGGCGTCGAGCGCCAGCTCGGCGGCGGCGGCGCCCATGCCGGTGGCGCCCCCGACCACCAGGACGCGCTTGCCGTCGTAGCGGAATGCATCGAACAGTGACATGTGTTCCCTCCAGTTAATCGACGTCTACCCGACGACGGAGCGGACCTTGAGGTCGACGATGGTATCCCAGTCGATCCCGATCTCTTCGAGGATGGCATCGCCGTGCTCGTTGAATTCCGGTGCTCGTTGCACCGGCGCGGCCTCGCCGCCGAATTGGATCGGCGCGGCCACGAGCTTGAACGGCGCGCCGCCCGCAGTCTCGCAGTCCTGCATGTACCCGTTCGCCGCGATCTGCGGGTCGACCGTCGCGGCTTCGAGCGTGTCCTGCACCACGCACCACTGCCCGGTGAAGTCGGCGAGTTTCTCGCGCCACTCGGTGAGCGTGTGCTCGGCGAAGGCTGCTTCCATCAGCGCCTGCGCGTCGTAGGTGTTCTCCATGAGCGCCTCGTGCGTCGCGAACCGCTCGTCGGTCCCGGCCTCGGGGCGGCCGACGAGGCCGCAGAGCTCGGCCCAGTAGCGGCTGGCCTGGAGGCAGCAGAACGAGAGCAGGCGCTCGTCCTTGGTCTCGAAGTTGCGCACGAGCGGGTTCAGGCGCGGTGCGTTCGACGGCGGGCCCTGCCACGGCTGGTTCAACAGCAAGGAGAGGGCGAACGACTGGCCCATGGCCCACATGCCCGAGCTGAGGAGCGAGACGTCGACGGTCGTCGCCTCGCCGGTGCGCTCGCGGTGGAAGAGCGCGCCCATGATCCCGCCCGCGATGGTCATGGCGCCGATCGAGTCGCCGAAGCCCGGCCCGGGCGGTCCCGGCATGTAGCCCTCCATGTCGGACGGCTTCACGCCCAGCGCGACGCCGGCGCGGTACCAGAAGGACAGCGCGTCGTACGAGCCCTTGTCGGCGTCGGGCCCACGCTCGCCCTGGCCCGTGCCCGCGACGTAGATGATGCTCGGGTTGTGCGCCCGGATGTCCTCCAACTCGATCTTGAGCTTCTTGCGCACCCGCGGCAGCTTGTTGGTCAAGAAGACGTCGCACGTGGCGGCCAGCTTGTAGAGGATGTCGACGCCCTCGGGGGAGCTGAGGTCGAGCGCCAGGCTGCGCTTGCCCCGGTTGGAGTGCTCCATGAGCGGGTGGACGTCACCGGTCATCGGCATCACGCCCGACGACGCGAGGCCGCGCATCGCGTCCCCCCGCTCCGTCGGCTCGATCTTGATGATCTCGGCGCCCCAGTCGGCCAGCAGCGCGGTGGCCGCCGGGACGAAGGTCTGCTCTGCCACCTCGAGGACGCGCACGCCCTCCATGACTGGGGTCGCGCTCACCGCGCTCCTTCCTGGGTTTCCTCGGTCGGCCCCGCTGCCCGCGCCCACGACGCCGCCGGGGCCGCCCCCGGTTCTGAATCTGACATCGACGTCGACATTAGTCCTTGGTTTCGGAGCCCCGCCCCGGCGCAACCTGCACGACCACCTTGCCGAGCGCCTTGCCGTCTGCGACCCAGCGCAACGCGTCGCCCGCGTCGGCCAGGTCGAAGGTGGCCCCGATCAGCGGCGCAGCCTTGCCTGCGACGAGGAGGTCCATCAGCTCGCGGTCGTTGCGCGCCATCTCCTCGGGCCGGTGCTTGGCGAAGTCGCCGAACTGGAAGCCCAGCACGGCGCACCCCTTCAGCAGCACCAAATTAAGCGGTATGCGCGGGATCGTCCCCGAGGCGTAGCCCACGGTGACGAAGCGACCGCCGAAGTGCAGCGAACGGAGGGCCGGCTCGGCCAGGTCGCCGCCGACCGGGTCGATCACGACGTCCGCCCCGCCCGGCAGCGCGTCGCGCAGGGCCTGGCGCAGATCGCCCGCCCGGTGGTCGATGAGGCGCTGCGCCCCGAGCGCCCGGGCCGCCTCGAGCTTCTCGGGCGAAGAGGCGATCGCCGTGACCGACGCGCCGAGGAGGACGCCGAGCTGCACGGCAGCGGTGCCGACGCCGCCGCCGGCCCCGAGGACCACCAGTTCCTCGCCGGGCTGGACCGCGGCGACCGAACGGAGCACGTGGTACGCGGTGCGGTACGCCACGCCGAAGGCGGCGGCCGTCCGGTCGTCCACGCCGTCGGGGATGCGCATCAGCACACCCGGCGCGACGACGATCTCCTCGGCGAACGCGCCCACGATCGTCGACCCGAACACGCGGTCGCCGACGTCCAGCCCCTCGGCCCCGTCGCCGAGCTCGACCACCGTGCCGGCGTACTCGCTGCCGAGGACGAAGGGTGTGGGGACGGACACCTGGTACGTGTTGGCCACGACGAGTACGTCGGGGAAGTTCACGGCGCCCACGTTGATGCGCACCCGGACCTGCCCCGGACCGAGCGGGGGCGAGGGGATGTCGGCCAGCTCGATCACGTCGGGACCGCCATAGGTGCGGCAGAGCGCGGCGCGCACCTCAGCTTGTGCGCGAGGCCGGCACGTCGTAGTCGGTCGACTCGGCCAGGTCCGCCGCGGACGCCATGAGCTCGGTCACGACCGGCCCGAAGGCCAGCAGCTTCTCGTCGTCGCCGGCGCGCTGGAATCCCTGCTCGAGGACGACGGCCAGCTTCCACTTGGCGAGCACGTTGTAGTAGTCGATGTCGTCGACCTGGCGCCCCGAGACGGCGGTGTAGTGCGCCAGCATCTCGCTGCGCGACGGCATGCCCACCATGTCGACGTAGCCGCCGGCGCGGTCCTCGTCGGCCGACGTGTCCTCGGGCCACGAGTTCATCACCCAACCCAGGTCGAGCTTGGGGTCGCCGACCGTGCCCATCTCCCAGTCCACGATCGCAGCCAGCTGCGCGGGCGCGCCGTGCTCGAACATCACGTTGGCGAACTGGTAGTCGCCGTGCATGAGTCCGGGGATGTAGTCAATGGGCCCGTGCGCGCGCAGCCAGGCCGCCGCCTCGTCGAAGCCGGGGAGCTCCCGGCCCTTGATGCGCTCCAAGAAGGCGGTCCAGCGGTCGACCTGACGCTCGTGGAAGCCGTCGGGGCGGCCGAGGCCCTCGAGGCCCTTGGCCCGCCAGTCGACGTTGCCGAGCAGTGCGATGCCCTCGACCAGCTGGAAGGCCAGGCCGCGCCGCGCCTCGAAGTCGGTGTCGAAGGGGGCCGGCCACTGGCGGCGCGTCGACATCGGCGACCAGCCATCGACGAAGCCCATGAGGTAGAAGGTGCGCCCGAGCACGGACTGGTCCGTGCACACGGCGACGGCCTCGGTGTGCGGGACGTTCGTGCCCGTCAGCCCGTCGATGATGCGCCACTCGCGCAGGATCCCCTCGTCGCGCGAGGCCGGGGCGCTCGGCGGGGGGATGCGCATTGCGCAGTGCAGGTCACCGCGCCGGAGCTCGTAGATCTCGTTCTGGCTGCCGCCCGAGATGTACCCGTGTTCGAGCGGCGCACCGGTGCCGAGACCCTGCGCGTCGAGCCACGCGGTCAGCGAGTCGACGTCGGCGATGGTCGGCGTGGCGGCCTCTTCGTCGGTGGTGCTCACAGGTTCCCGACCTCCAGCTCCATGAATTCCGCGTACTTGGCCTGCGCGGCCTCCTGGCGCTTGGGCAGCCACTGCGTGGGCCAGGTGTCGTCGCTGGCCTCGTAGTTGCGGAGCACCTGCCGGGCCACGGTCACCTTGTGGACCTCCGTCGGCCCGTCGGCCAGCCCCATGACGCCGGCGCCGTGGATCATGCCGAAGAACGGCATCTCGTTGGTCGTGCCGAGGGCCCCGTGCACCTGCATGGCCCGCCACGCGATGTCGTGCAACACCGTCGGCATCACGACCTTGGCCGTGGCGATGTCCTTGCGCACGCGCTTGTAGTCGTTGTACTTGTCGATCTCCCACGCCGTGTAGAGCACAAAGAGCCGGAACTGCACCAGCTGCGCGTAGGAGTCTGCGATGTAGCCCTGGACGAACTGCTTGTCGGCCAGCAGGCTCCCCGACACCTCCCGGCTGAGGGCCCGCTCGCACATCATGTCGAGCGCCTTTTGGGCCATGCCGATGGTGCGCATGGCGTGGTGGATGCGACCGCCCCCCAGGCGGGTCTGCGCGATGACGAACGCCTGCCCCTCGCCGCCGAGGAGCGCCTCTTCGGGCACGCGCACGTCCTCGTAGTGGATGAGCGCGTGCGAGCCCTCGTTCACGCGCTCGCCGTAAAGGCCGACGTTGCGCACGATGTTCACGCCGGGGGTGTCCGTCGGCACCAGGAACATCGACATGCCCTTGTACGGGCTCACGTCGGGGTTCGTCACCACCATCACGATGAGGAACGCCGCCGTCTTGGCGTTCGACGAGAAGTACTTCCACCCGTTGATGACCCACTCGTCGCCGTCCTTCTCGGCCCGCGTGGTGAACAGCGTCGGGTCGGCGCCGGCGTGCGGCTCGGTCATCGAGTAGCTCGAGAAGCACTCGCCGTCGAGGAGCGGCTGGAGGTAGCGCTCCTTCTGCTCTGGCGTGCCGTAGTGGGCGATGATCTCCGCGTTGCCCGTGTCGGGGGCCTGGCAGCCGAAGACGATCGGCGCCCACGAGGAGCGCCCCAGGATCTCGTTGAGCAGGGCGAGCTTCAGCTGGCCGTAGCCCTGCCCGCCGAGCTCGGGGCCGAGGTGCGTGGCCCACAGGCCCTGGCGCCGCACCTCTTCCTTCAGCGGGTCGATCGCCTCACGGCGTTTGCCCTCGAGCGGGACGAACTGGAGGTGGGGGAACGCGAGGTCGAGCGGCTCGACCTCCTCCCGGACGAACCGGTCCACCCAGTCCAGCTTCTCCTGGTACTCGGGATCCGTTTCGAAGTCCCAACCCATCGGCACCCTCCCTCGGTCGTGCAGCCAGAATATGATTCTGGCTATCGAGAACGCAATACCGGCCTCCGACGCCGCACCGACGGGTGTGGCCGAGCGCATCGTCCGGCGGTCCCTGGCCAAGCGGGAGGGGGAGTACGCCAACGAGGTGCGGCGCCTGCTCGACGCCGCGCTCGAGGTCATGCAGCGGTGCGGGACCGCCTCTCGTCCCCGGGTGGCCGACATCGTGGCGGCGGCCGGGCTCTCCAACGACGCCTTCTACCGGCACTTCAAGTCGAAGGACGACCTGGTCACCGCGCTGCTCGACGACGGCGGAGAGCGGCTCCGGAGCTATCTCGAGCACCAGCTGGCCAAGGAGACCTCGCCCGAGGACCAGGTGGGGCGCTGGGTGGAAGGGGTGTTGGCGCAGGCTGTGGGCGACGTGGCGGCGACCACCCTGGCGGTCATGTGGAACGGGGGCAGCGCCGCCGCGGGCCTCGCCGCCGGACGGCACTTCGCCAGCGCGCCGGTGGCGACCCTGCTGCACAAGCCCTTCGCCGCGCTCGGGAGCGTGGCACCCGAGCTCGACGCCAGGCTCGCGGCCCACGCGACGTTCGGCCTGCTATCGGACCTCTTGTGGGAGGGTGCAGAGCCCGCGCGCGCCGAAGTGGACCGCGTCACCGCCTTCTGCCTCCACGCCGTCACGCGCGGCGCCTGAGCGCCAGCCGCGCCCGCCACGACGCGTCAGCGCCGCGGCGCGTCCTTCCAGAACTGCTCGGGGACCCAGCTCGGCGCGCGCTTCTCCATGAAGGCCAGCATGCCCTCGCGCGGCTCTTGCGACTCGGCGAGGGCCCAGAACATCGTCTGGTAGTCGACCAACCCGTAGCGCTCGTTCAGCATCCGCTTGGTCTGGGTGCGCGCCATGGGCGGCGTCTGGAGGATCTCGCCGACGGCCTCGAGCGCAGCCGCCCGCAGCTCATCGTGCGGGGCGACGCGCGAGATGACGCCCAGGCGCAGGGCCTCCGCTGCGTCGAAGCGCCGGCCGGTCAGCAGCAGGTCGCGGGCGACGGCCATGCCGACGTGGGCGGGGAGCACGGCGGCGTAGGTGGCGTCGGGGATCCCGCGCAGGAGCTCGGGGACACGGAAGGTGGCGCGGTCGCTGGCGACGGCGATATCGGACAGCATGGCGATCAAGAGGCCGCCCGCCTGGCAGATGCCGTTCACGGCGGATACGACCGGCGCCCGGCTGTCGCGGATGGTCAGGAACGGGAGGATGTCCGGGCCGATGTCGGGCGTCGGCTCGTCGCCCGGCTCGCGGCGGCCGCCGAGGTCGCCACCGGGGGCGAACACGTCGCCGGTTCCGGTGATGACGAGCGCCGCCAAGTCGGGATCCTGGTTCACCAGGTTGACCGCCCGCTTGATGCCGAAGTACATCGCCGGCGTCAGCGCGTTGCGCGCGTCGGGCCGGTCGATGACACACCACGCGACGGCCCCCTCGCGTTCGAAACGCAGACCGGCCGCCCCGAGATCGTCTGTCTGTGCCACGCGTCCCTCCCTCGTGCGTCGCTTCGCCCGGACACTACTGTCCAGCGTCGGGAACCCGGCGAGACCGACGGAGCGGACGGGAGCGGCACATGACGGTGGGGATTGCGACGGGGGCGGCGAGAGGGATGGGTGCGGCGTGTGCCGCCCGGATGCTCGACATGGTCGACACCTTGCTGGTCGCGGACCGCGACGAGATCGGGATCGGCGCGACGGCGGAGCAGCTTGCTGCGCTCGGGGGCCGGGCGCGGGTCGAGCCTGTCGTGTTCGACGTGACGGAGCCCGCCGCCATCGGCGCGCTGTGCGCGCGTGCCGCCGAGCTCGGCCATCTGCGCGCCGTCGCGCACGCGGCGGGCGTCTCGCCCACCATGGCGGCCTGGCGCGACGTGCTGACCGTCGACCTGGTCGGCACCGCCCTGCTCGTGGAGGCGTGCCGGCCGCTGGCGACCAGCGGGACGGCCATCGTGTGCTTCGCGTCGATGTCGGCCTCGCTGGCGCTGCCCGATGCCGACCTGCCTGCCGACGCCGCCTTGGACGAGCCGCTCCGGGACGACTTTCTCGAGCGCATCCGAGAAGCCGTCGGACCCGACGTCGAGGACCCCGGCATGGCCTACACCTGGGCCAAGCGGGGCGTGCACCGGCTCGTGCGGCGCGAGGCCGTGCGCTTCGGGCGCCGCGGCGGGCGGATCTGCTCGGTCACCCCGGGCGTCATCGACACCCCGATGGGCCGGCAGGAGGCGGACACCCACGAAGTGATGGCCGTGCTGGTCCAGGCTTCTGCGCTGGCACGCGAGGGGCGGCCCGACGAGGTGGCGGCCGCCGTCGCGTTCTTGCTCTCCGATGACGCCAGCTACGTCACCGGGACCGATCTCATCGTCGACGGCGGCACCGTGGCCGCCATTCGCAGCGGAGGAGTCGCACTCGTATGACCACGTCCGAACCGAACCCAGGGCAGGCTCGCGCCGTGGACGTGCGCGAGCTCCTCGATCCCGAGCTCCAGCCGATTCTCGGCGCGTTCGAGCTGCCGGACTTCGACGCGGCGAGCGTCGCGGACATGCGCTCGTCGGCGTTCCCGCCCCAAGCACTGTCGGACGCGGTCGTGCGCACCGACCACGAGGTGCCGTCCCGTGTCGCGGGCGACCCGCCGGTCCCGGTCCGGGTGCACCGTCCCGCCGGCGTCACCGGGCCCCTGCCGGCCATCCTCACGATCCACGGCGGTGGGTACGTGATCGGCAGCTACGCGATGGACGACCCGCTGCTCGACCGCTGGTGCCCGGCACTCGGCGTCGTCGGCGTGTCGGTGGAGTACCGCCTCGCTCCCGACACGCCCTATCCCGGGCCCCTCGAGGACTGCTACAGCGCGCTGGGGTGGGCGCACGAGCACGCGGCTGAGCTCGGGATCGACCCGTCGTGCTTCGGGATCTCCGGGATCAGCGCCGGCGGCGGGCTGACGGCGGGGCTCGCGTTGCTCGCCCGCGACCGGGGGGAGCTGCCTGTCGCCTTCCAACTGCTCGACTGCCCCATGCTCGACGACCGGCAGACGACGTCGTCGCTGGCGGCGGGCGGGCTCTACGTCTGGAGCGCGGCGTCGAACGACTTCGGCTGGCGCTCCTATCTCGGCGCGCGGTTCGGCAGCGACGACGTCCCTCCGTATGCGGCGGCGGGGAGAGCCACCGACCTCTCGGGGCTGCCGCCGGCGTGCGTCGTGGTCGGTTCCATCGACGGGTTCCGCGACGAAGACGTCGCGTACGCGCAACGGCTCAACGAAGCAGGGGTGCTGTGCGAGCTGCACGTCATCGCCGGCCTGCCGCACGCGTACCAGATGGTGCCCGACGCAGCCGGGGTCCGGCTGGCCGAGCACTGCAAGGAGGACTGGCTGGCCCGCCAGCTCGCCCGGCGCTGACGTGGGGCGCGGCTGAGAGTCCGGGGCTGCTCAGAGCTTGCCGGCGCCGCCCGAGCGGCCGCGGATCATGGCGTCCTGGACGAAGGACGCCACCAGCCGGCCGTCGAGGTCGAAGACGTCGCCGCGCCCGTAGCTGCGCCCGTGCCCGGTGTACGAGGCCCACATCTGCAGCAGGTGCCACTCCGCCACGCGGCAGGGCTCGTGGTACGTCATCGTGTGGGTCAGCACGCCCGTCGACAGCGTGACGTGCGCCTGCGACTGGCCGACCCCCTCGTGCGGGCGCATCGCGGTCCCGATCAAGAAGGTCTCCGTCGAGAAGGCCAGCAGCGCCTGGTCGACGGCGGGGTCGTCGGGCGCGCCGACGAAGCGGGCCCACACGTCGAGCTCGGGCGGGCCGACCAGCGCGGGATCGCCGATGTCGACCCCGCCGACGACGCCCGCCTCCCACGAGCCGTTCACCCGCAGGTCCCCGGCCACGTCGTCAGGGCTCGAGGTGCGCAACGGGGCGTCGGCGTGGCGGATCACGTCGGGCTCGTCCGCGCTCAACAGAGCCAGGGCGCGGGTGATGACCTGCTCGTCCTGGCTGATCGTCACCGTGCTGCTCGCGAGGGAACGCCCGGCGTGCATGCGGTCCACCGTGATGTCGAGCGGCGCGTCGGCTTTCGCCGGGCGGGCGAACACCGCGTGCAGCGTTTTCACCGCCTTGCCGTCCTGCCCCGCCAGCGCGCCCATCACGGACTGGGCCAGCAGCTGCCCGCCCCACACCATGCCGTAGTCGCTCTGCACGCTCGTCGCCCGGTAGCGGTCCTCGCCGACGGGCTCGAGGGTCAGTGCCTCGACGAACGCATCCATGGTGAACATCGGGTCTCCTTCTCCTGCTGTCTCTGCGGCTGCGTACTCGTGCGGCCGTGGTAGCCGTGCGCGCGCCGGCGGGCCCAACAATGCCCGATGCCCGGCGGTGGGGGTCCGGCCTCCGAGCCCGGGCCCGGTGGCGCCGCGAGACCGGTACCCTGCGTCGCGGGCGATGTTACCGCCATTTTTGACGACGACGTCAAAGTCAGATACCCTCCGAAACAGCGGCCCGCCAGGCACGACGCAGGTTCCGTCCCTGCCGGCGCGGGTGCCGTGCCCTCGTGGGGGCGAGCCGAGCGAGGAGAGGAAGGGACCGTGGCCGAGGCAGTGAAGGTCAACCCCGAGCAGCGGATGCTCATCGACGGGAAGCTGGTCGAGGCCGACTCCGGCAAGAGCTTCGAGAACGTCAATCCCGCCACCGAAGAAGTCATCGGCGAGGTGACCGACGCTTCGACGGCGGAGATGCACCGCGCCATCGACGCCGCCCGGCGCGCGTTCGACGAGACCGACTGGTCGACCAACCACGCGTTCCGCAAGAAGTGCCTCGAGCAGCTGCACGACGCGCTGCAGGGCGAGCACGAGGAGTTGCGCGAGCAGCTGATCCTCGAGGTCGGGTGCCCGCGCATGACGACCAACGGCCCGCAGCTCGACGCGCCGATCTCGGAGGCGTTCGCCTGGCCGGCCAAGCAGATCGACGAGTTCGAGTGGGAGACCGTGCTGCCGGATGCCACCAACATCCAGGGCTCGGTCGACTCGCGGCGCATCTGGCGCGAGCCCGTCGGCGTCGTCGGCGCCATCGTGCCGTGGAACTTCCCCTTCGAGGTGACCTCGCACAAGCTCGGGCAGGCGCTCGCCACCGGCAACACTGTCGTGCTCAAGCCCGCGCCGGACACGCCGTGGAACGCCACGCTGCTCGGCCGCATCGTGGCCGAGCAGACCGACATCCCCGCCGGCGTCCTCAACATCGTCACGTCGTCGGACCACCTGATTGGCGAGGAGCTCACGCTCTCGCCCAAGGTCGACATGATCTCGTTCACCGGCTCGACCGCGGTCGGCCAGCGCATCATGGAGAAGGGCGCGGCCACCATGAAGCGCGTCTTCCTCGAGCTCGGCGGCAAGTCCGCCACCATCGTGCTCGACGACGCGGACCTCGGCATCGCCACGATGATGGGCATGGGCGCGTGTTTCCACGCGGGGCAGGGCTGCGCCATCCAGACGCGCATGCTGCTGCCGCGGTCCCGCTACGAGGAGGGTGTCGAGTTGCTCAAGGGGCTCTTTGCCGCCGTGCCCTACGGCGACCCGCAGCGGCCCGACGTGATGATGGGCCCGCTGATCTCGTCCAAGCAGCGCGAGCGGGTGCTGAGCTACATCGAGAAGGGGAAGTCCGAGGGCGCGACGCTGGCCGTTGGCGGCGGCCGCCCCTCGGGCGAGGAGTTCGCCAAGGGGTGGTGGGTCGAGCCGACGCTCTTCACCGACGTCGACAACGCCATGACCATCGCGCAGGAGGAGATCTTCGGGCCCGTGCTCGTCGTCATCCCCTTCGAGGACGAGGACGACGCCGTCCGGATCGCCAACGACTCGAAGTACGGCCTGCAGGGCGGCGTGTTCTCGTCGACCGTCGAGCACTCCCTCGCCGTGGCGCGGCGCGTGCGGACCGGCGGCCTGAGCATCAACGGCGGCGCGCCCTACGGCCCGGACCTCCCCTTCGGCGGGTTCAAGCACAGCGGCATCGGGCGCCAGAACGGGGTGGCAGGCTTCGAGCAGTACCTCGAGACCAAGTCGCTGGCGTGGCCGGCGGCGTAGGCCGGGCGGAGGGGAGGCCGACATGACCGTCACGAGCGAGCCGGGCGTCTATTACGACCCCTACGACTTCGAGATCGACGCGGATCCGTACCCGATCTGGAAGCGGCTGCGCGACGAGGCGCCGCTGTACTGGAACGAGAAGTACGAGTTCTTCGCGCTCAGCCGCTGGGACGACGTCGACGCCGCGATGCTCGACTGGAAGACCTACATCTCGGGGCGCGGCTCGGTGCTCGAGATCATCAAGGCCGGGGTCGAGACCCCGCCGGGGTCCATCCTCTTCGAGGACCCGCCCACGCACGACGTCCACCGCGGCCTGCTGTCGCGCGTCTTCACCCCGAAGAAGATGCAGGCCCTCGAGCCCCGGGTGCGCGCCTACTGCGCCGAGGTGCTCGACCCGCTCGTCGGGACGGGCAGCTTCGACTTCGTGGGGGACCTCGGCAAGTTCATGCCCATGCGGGTCATCGGCATGCTGCTCGGCATCCCCGAAGAGGACCAGGAGGCCATCCGCGAGCAGATCGACGACGGCCTGCGCCTCGAAGAGGGCGTCCCCAACGAGACCGAGTACGACGGGCTCCGCTCGGCGCGGGTGTTCTCGGACTACATCACCTGGCGCGCCGAGCATCCCTCCGACGACCTGATGACCGAGTTGCTCAACGCGGAGTTCGAGGACATCGACGGCACGAGGCGGACGCTCAGCCACGAGGAGATCCTCGGCTATGTCGGGTTGCTCTCCGGGGCCGGGAACGAGACGACGACGCGCCTCATCGGCTTCGCCGGCGAGGTGCTCGGACGGCACCCCGACCAACGCGCCGAGCTGGTGGCGGACCGGTCGTTGATCCCGAACGCCATCGAGGAGCTCCTGCGCTTCGAGTCGCCGTCCCCCGTGCAGTCGCGCTACGTCGCGCGCGACGTCGAGGTCTGTGGCCAGACCGTCCCCGCAGGCAGCGTCATGGTGCTGCTCAACGGCTCGGCCAACCGTGACGAGCGCCACTTCACCGACGGCGACAGCTTCGACATCCACCGCGAGGTCGGGCGGCATCAAGCCTTCGGCTACGGCATCCACCTGTGCCTCGGCGCGGCGCTGGCCCGGCTCGAGGGACGGGTGGCGCTCGACGAGGTGCTGAGCCGGTTCCCCGAGTGGGAGGTCGACTACGGCACGGCGCGGCGCGCACGGACGTCCACGGTGCGCGGGTGGGAGACGTTGCCGGTCCGCACGGCGACGGCATGAGGCCGGCGTGCAGAGCAGCGCGGGCGTGAGGAGGAGCACGACATGAACATGGACGACATGATCCTGGTCAGCATCGACGACCACATGATCGAGCCCCCGCAGATGTACGAGCACCACGTGCCCCAGAAGTGGCGCGACGAGGCCCCCAAGGTCGTCCACGAGGACGGCATCGACCAGTGGGAGTTCCAGGGCCAGAAGACCAGCACCTCCTTCGGCATGTCGGCCACCGTGGGCTGGCCGTCCGAGGAGTGGGGCTTCAACCCGGGGACGTACTCCGAGCTGCGGCCCGGCTGCTTCGACGTGCACGAACGCGTGCGCGACATGGACGCCAACGGCGTGCTGGGCTCCATGTGCTTCCCGACGATGGCGGGGTGGAACGCCCGTACCTTCGCCGAGGCGCGCGACAAGGAGATCGCGCATGTGATGCTCCAGGCCTACAACGACTGGGCCATCGACGAGTGGTGCGGCGCCTACCCGGGCCGTTTCATCCCGCTCGGGATCGTCCCCATGTGGGACGTCGACGCCGCGGTCGCCGAGGTGCACCGGCTGGCCAAGAAGGGCTGCCGCTCGATCAGCTTCCTCGAGACCCCGCACGTGCAGGGCTTCCCGAGCTTCCTCTCGGGGTACTGGGACCCGATGCTCGGCGCGCTGTCCGACGAGGGGATGGTGCTCTCGCTCCACATCGGGGCCGGCTTCCAGATCATCCAGCGGGCCGAGGAGGCGCCGGTCGACCACCTGATGGTGCTCGCCTGCCAGATCAGCGCCATCACGGCGCAGGACCTCTTGTTCGGGCCCACGCTGCGGCGCTTCCCCGAACTGAAGGTCGCGCTGTCCGAAGGCGGGATCGGCTGGATCCCCTTCTACTTCGACCGCATCGACCGGCACTTCCACAACCAGGAGTGGCTGCACAGCGACTTCGGCGGGAAGCTCCCGTCCGAGGTGTTCCGCGACCACATCCTGGCCTGCTACATCACGGACCCCTCGGGCCTGCTGCTGCGTGACCGCATCGGCATCGACCTCATCGCCTGGGAGTGCGACTACCCCCACACGGACACGACGTGGCCCGAATCGCCCGAGTTCGCCTGGCGGGAATTCCAAGAAGCCGGCGTCACCGACGACACCGAGATCAACAAGATCACGTGGGAGAACGCCTGCCGTTTCTACAACTGGGATCCGTTCGTGCACACGCCGAAGGCGGAGGCGACGGTGGGGGCGCTGCGCTCCCGGGCCCACGACGTCGACGTCACGCGCATGTCCCGCCACGAGTGGCGCAAGCGCAACGAGGCGGCCGGGGTGGGTGCCCTCTGACTTGCGGCGCCCTGCGGCCCCCGCACTAGAACCATGCCCATGAGAGAGACGACCGAGGAAAGCAGGGGAGGACGATGCTCGTCGCGCTGAGCGAGGACCAGGAGTTCTTCCGACAGACCACCGAGCGCTTCTTGGTGCAATTCGCGCCCCCGGACGCGCTGCGCGCCCTGCGTGACGACCCCGTCGGCTTCGACCCCGCCTACTGGCGCCAGGGGGCCGAGCTCGGGTGGACGTCGTTGCTCGTCGCCGAGGAATTCGGTGGCGGCACGATCAGCGGCCCGGGCCTCGTCGACCTCGGCCTGGTCGCCTACGAGTTCGGCCGCCACGCCGCGCCGGGGCCGCTGGTGGCGACCAACGTCGTCGCGTCGGCGCTCAGCGCGCACGGGTCGCACCCCGGGGTCCTGGCCGGCCTGGTGGACGGCAGCGAGATCGCAACCTGGCCCATCCCCGCGTTTGGCCCGCGCCTCGGCGAGTGGCGCACCGGCGTCGAGCTCCGGCGCGACGGGGACGGCGTCGTGCTGCGCGGCAGCGTCCGTCCGGTCGAGTCCGCCGCGCAGGCCGGCCACTTCCTGGTGAGCGCGCACGACGCCGATGGTGACGGCAGCCGCCTGACCCAGGCCCTCGTCCCCGCGTCGGCGAGCGGTGTCTCGGTGACCCCGCTCGAGACGGTGGACCTCACGCGCCGCTTCGGTGCCGTCGCCTTCGACGACGTGCGACTCGGTCCCGACGCGCTCGTGGGGACACCGGGTGAGGCCGCCGTCGACGTGGCGCGCCAGTTCCAGGTCGCACTGGTCATGCTCGACGCCGAGGCGGTCGGCGCGATGCAGGCGGGTTTCGACATGACCGTCGAGTACTCCTTCGACCGCTACACCTTCGGCCGGCCGCTGGCCTCGTACCAGGCGCTCAAGCACCGTTTCGCCGACATGATGGCGTGGCTCGAGGGCAGCCATGCCATCAGCGACGCGTCGTGCATCGCCGCGGCGGCGGAGGACGAGCACGCCGGCGAGCTGCTGAGTGCGGCGAAGGCGTACATCGGCCAATACGGCGCCGACCTCCTCCAGGACTGCGTGCAGATCCACGGCGGGATCGGGGTGACGTTCGAACACGACCTCCATCTGTTCCTGCGCCGCTTCACCGCCAACCGGTCGCTGGCCGGCACCCCGGCCGTGCACCGCCAGCACATTGCCTCCTACATAGAGGCGCGAGAGGAGGCTGCGGCATGAGCGCCGTCCGGGCCGAGGAGTCTGCCGAGCCGGGCGAGCTCGAGGATCTCGAGAGCTTCCGCCTGCGGGCGCGCGAGTTCCTCAAGGCCAATTTCCGCCCGGCGACCATGGACGAGATGCGCTGGGACTTCCACGCGAGCGAGGAGGAGGAGCTGGCCGAGATCGCGCACGAGCGCGGCCTGCAGCGCGCGCTCTTCGACGCCGGCCTGGCCGGCATCTGCTTCCCGCGCGAGTACGGCGGGCAGGGGCTGACGCCGGCGCACCAGGAGGTCCTCAACGAGGAGCTCATCGGGTACGAGTACCCGCGCCGGACCCAGATCCCGACGTTCTCGCCGTGCGCCACGGTGCTGCTCGAGTTCGGCACCGAAGAGCAGAAGTTGCGGCACCTGCCCGCGATCCTGCGCGGCGACGAGCTGTGGATGCAGTTCCTGTCCGAGCCGAGCGGCGGCTCCGACGTCGCCGGCGCGCTCACCACAGCGGTGCGCGACGGCGACCAGTGGGTGCTGAACGGATCCAAGATCTGGACGACGGGCGCCTGGTGGTCCGACTGGGGCCTGTGCCTGGCGCGGACCAACTGGGACGTGCCCAAGCACCGGGGGCTGTCCGTCTTCGTCTTCCCGATTCACCAGCCCGCCATCGAGGTCCACCGGATCGAGATGCTCAACGGCTCGCGCGAGTTCTGCCAGGAGTTCCTCACCGACGTGATCGTGCCCGACACCGACCGCGTCGGCGACGTGGACGACGGCTGGACCGTGGGCATCCGCTGGATGTTCCACGAGCGCATGCTCTACACGTCGCCCTACGTCACCCACCCGATCGGGTCGACGCCCAGTCGCATGTTCTCGGGCGCCGTGTACAACGTCGCTCACGAGGCGGGCCGTCTCGACGACCCCTCGGTGCGCGACATGGTCGGCGAGGCGCGCATGCTCGAGCTGGTGAGCGAGGAGATGTCCGGGCGGGTGGCCGAGCGGATGACCCGCGGCCAGCTCTCGGATCAGGCCGCCGCGCTGGTGCGGCTCGGGAAGGCACAGGCCCAGACGCGGATCTGCACGCTCGCACTCGAGGTCGCGGAGGCGTCGGGCGCCGCGTGGGCCGAGGACACGGCGGCGGCCAACAGCGCCGTGAACTTCTTGATGCGCCAGGGCGGCAGCATCGGTGGCGGGACGGTGGAGATGGCACGCAACGTCGTGGCCGAGCGTGTGCTGTCGATGCCGCGCGAGCGGGCGATGGACCGCGACATCCCGTTCCGCGACGTCCCCCGCAGCCGGCCTGCGCAGTCCTAGCCGGAGTCCTCACGTCACGGACTTCGTTCGCGGTCTTCAGTTCGCAGTCTCAGGGAGGGGAGCACCCATGGCAGTGGCGAAGGTGAACGGGCTCACGCTCGCGTACGAGACGATCGGCGACACGGGGCGCCCGTGGGTGATCACGCCGGGTGGGCGCTTCACGAAGGAGTCGCCCGGCGTGCGCGAGCTGGCACGCGTCCTGGCCGAACAGGGGAACCGAGTCCTGATCTGGGACCGGCCCAACTGCGGCGAGTCGTCGGTCGCCTTCGAGGGTTCCTCGGAATCGGCGGTGCAGGCGGACGCGCTGGCCGGCCTGCTCGAGCACCTCGACATGACGCCGGCGATCATCGCGGGCGGTTCGGGAGGGGCGCGTGTCTCGCTGCTCGCGGCGTCGCGCCATCGCGATGCCGCGGCGGGCGTGGCCATCTGGTGGATCAGCGGGGGCGTGTTCGGCCTCCTCTCGCTCGCCACCCACTACTGCGGCGGCTCGCTGATGGCCGCCTGGACGGGTGGCATGGAGGCGGTGGTCGCGCTGCCGGAGTGGTCCGAGGTCCTCGACGGGAACCCCGAGAACAGACAGCGATTCCTCGACCAGGATCCCGCCACCTTCGTCACCACGATGGAACGCTGGATGATGGCGTACGTCCCCCGTGACGACGAGCCGGTGCCCGGCCTGCTCGAGGCAGACGCCCGCGCGTTGGACATCCCGGCCCTGGTGTTCCGCAGCGGGAGCAGCGACCCCCATCACACCCGGGCGACGTCAGAGGCCCTCGCCGCGGTGCTGCCCAACGCAACGCTCGAGGAGCCACCCTGGGGCGACCGCGAGTGGCTCGACCGCCAGGCGGCGCACGACGAAGGCCTCTTCGCGCGCTGGCCGCTCCTGGCGCCCCAGCTGCTCGCCTGGCAGCGCGAGGTCGGGCTGGGTTAGGCGCCGCCCCCCGGCCCGTCGAGGCCGAGGGCCCGCACGAAGAGCAAGGTCAGCTGCTCGACGCCCTCGTCGAAGTCGCAGTCGAGCAGACCCTGGACGAACCACATCTCGGGGAAGCGGTAGGTCATGGAGCCGAGGGCCGCGGCGGCGATCGTCGGGTCGACAGCGCGGTCGACGAGGTTGTGGCGCTGCAGGCTGGCGATCGACTCCGCGATCGCCGAGAGGTTCTTGTTCTGGCGCTGGGCGCGCAGGGCGCTGAGCTCCTGGTCGAAACGCGACACCTGCTCGATCACGCCCATGATGCGGGCCTCGTCGCGGTAGGACTCCATGTTCAGCTTGATCGCCTGGCGGATGCGCTCGGCCGGGCTGGCGTGCGAAGAGGAGTCGAAGATGACCGAATCGAGCGGTGCGCTCAGCCGGTCGTCCACTTCGGCGGCGACCTCCCGGAACACCTCTTCCTTCGACTCGAAGTAGTGGTAGAAGGATCCGTGGGAGAGCCCGGCGTGCTCGGCGATGTCCGAGATCCGCGCGTCGAGGAACCCGCTCTGCTCGAACACCTCCTTGGCCGCGCTGACGAGGCGCGCCCGTGTCTCGACGCCCTTGCGCGAACGCGGGCCACTCGGCTTCTCGGTGGCGAGTGGCCGCGTCTGCGTCACGTCCTTCTCCTTCTCGGCGGATCCCTTTGCCGGCGGTCCCATCACGCTACCGACCCTCGCGCTGGAGCAGCAGGACCCCCGACGGCGTGCCGCCGCCCGACGTGACGAGCGCCGTCTGCGCGTCGCGCACCTGACGGTCACCGGCGTCGTGGCGCAGTTGCGTCACCGACTCGTACAAGAAGCCGAACCCGTGGGTGCGGCCCTCGGAAAGCTGGCCTCCGTGCGGGTTGACGGGGATCTCGCCGTCGAGGGCGATCCGCTTGCCACCGTCGAGCCAGTCGTAGGCCTCGCCGAACCCGCAGAAGCCGAGGCCTTCGAGCCACGAGATGGCGTTGAAGGTGAAGCCGTCGTAGATCAGCGCGAGGTCGACGTCGGCCGGCTGGAGGCTCGTGCGTGACCACAGGTGCGCCGCCTGCCCGATGACCTGCGGCTCGTGGGTGAGCGTGCCCTGGTCCCACGAGACGCGCTCGAGGATCTGGGTCCCGACGGCCTCGATGCGCACGGCCGGGTGGGGAAGGTCACCGGCGACCGCGGCGTCCGAGACGATGACGGCGATGGATGCGTCGCACGGGATGTCGCAGTCGTAGAGCCCGAAGGGAGACGTGATCGGGCGTGCCGAGAGGTAGTCGTCCATCGTCATCGGGTCGCGGTAGATGGCGACGGGATTGCGCGCCGCGTTCGCCCGCGCGTTCAGTGCGACGAGCCCGAGCATCTCGCGCGGCGCGCCGTAGCGGTGCATGTACTGGTTGGCGTTCATCCCGATCCAGTTGGCGGCGGACATCGCGCCGAAGGGCGCCGTCCACTCGCGCATTGGCCCGAACACGCGCTGCTCGCCGCCACCACCTCCGAACTTCCCCTGCGCGAGCATCGTCGCGAAGGTCGACTCCCAGACCGTGCGGAAGCAGAGCACGTGGCGGCACAACCCCGCGGCCACCGCCATGGCGGCGGCGATGACCGAACCGCCCGGGCCGGGCAGGTCGGTGCCGCCGTTGATCCACGTGGGGTGGAGGCGCAGCGCCTCTTCGACTGCGGAGGGACCCCCCTCGGTCATGCTCATGCCGCCGGCGCCCGGATAGGTGGAGAGCCCGTCGATGTCCCCGGGCTCGAGGCCGGCGTCGGCGATGGCGGCCAGCGCGGCGTCGACGGTCAGCGACAGCGGGTCGACCATGAGCCGGCGCCCGATACGGGACCGCCCGATGCCGCTCAGCACGGCCTGCTGTTCGAAGCGGTCGTCACGCAGGGGAGGGCGGGGTACCGGCCGGACCGGTTCGGCGACGCGGTCGACCGGGTCGAGCGCGCCCGTCGGCTCGAAGAGCGGGATCCAGACGTCGTCGTGCTGCTCGAAGCGGACGACCACCTCCTGTCCGATGGAGACGTCGGCGGGCTCCCAGCCCACGATGTTGGTTGTCAGGTGCACGCGCGCGTCCTCCGCCAGCGCGACGTTGGCCACGACATAGGGCGGTTCGAAGGCGGGGTGCCAGCGGTGCGCGTTGAGGGTGAACCCGACGATCGTCCCGCGGCCCGACATCGCGACCGGCTTGTGCGACCGGCTCCGGCAATACGGGCAGATCGGCACGGGCGGGTGCACGAGTCGGCCGCAGTCGTCGCAGCCTTGGATCCGCAAGACGCCGTCGGCCCCCGAGGTCCAGAACCACACGTTGGCGGGGGTCAACTCGGGCAGCGGCCTCGTCGGCTGCTCGGTCACCGGGTCGCTCCACGCCGCCGGCTCGAACGGCCGAGCGGCGGCGAAGTATTGACATCGACGTCGTAATCGAACATCCCGGCCATCGTACTCATCGCCGGTCGCGGCGGCCCGGGAGCGGGGTCCAGCCGGTGGCTCCGACGTCCGCCCCTCCGCTCTGACCTGGTCTGTCGACGGTCGTCCCGGCGTTGAATCCCCAGGGTAGCTCTCCTAATATCGACGTCAATGTTGAAGGACATGCTCGTCGTAGACGCCGACTCGCACTGGTGCGAGGCACCTGATCTGTTCACCAAGCGCGCGCCGGCGGAGTTCCGTGACCGAGTCCCCAGGGTGGAGGAGGTCGAGGGCGAGAAGATGTGGGTCTTCGACGGCCACCCGGTCGGCCGCTTCAGTGCCGGCGGGGTCATCGCCCGTGACGGGCACAAGGAGAGCTCGTTCCACGCGCTGATGGAGTGGGACCACGACGAGGTGCATCTCGGCGCCCACGATCCCGAGGTGCGCCTGGGCGTGCTCGACGAGTGCGGCATCGACGCGCAGGTCATCTTCCCGAGCACGATCGGCCTCGGGGGGCAGGACCTCGGCATGGTGGACGACCCGGCGCTGTGCCGGCTCGCCATCGAGATCTACAACGACGGCATGGCCGAGATCCAGGCCGAATCCGGGAACCGCCTGCTGCCCCTGCCGCTGATGCCGGCGTGGGACGTCGACACCTGCGTCAGCGAGGCGCGTCGGGTCGCGGGTCTCGGCGCCCGCGGCGTGAACATGACCTCGGACCCCCAGGATCTCGGTGCGCCCGACCTGGCCAGCCGGTCGTGGGACCCGTTCTGGGCAGCATGTTCGGAGCTGCGGCTGCCGGTGCACTTCCACATCGGCGCGAGCCAGACCGCGATGACCTTCTTCGGCCAGTACCCCTGGGACTCCCACGCGGAGAACACCAAGCTCGCCATCGGCGGCACGCTGCTCTTCATCGGCAATGCGCGCGTCGTCACCAACGTGATCCTCTCGGGGATGTTCGACCGGCACCCCGATCTCAACGTGGTGTCCGTGGAAAGCGGCGTCGGCTGGATCCCCTTCATCCTGGAGGCCCTCGACTACGAGATGGCGGAGAACGCGCCGGCCGAGCTGGCGCAGCTGGGCAAGCTCCCGTCGGAGTACTTCCGCAGCAACATCTATGCGACGTTCTGGTTCGAGAACAACCGCAACAAGCTGCCCGACCTCATCGAGGCGGTGGGCGAGGACCGGATCCTCTTCGAGACCGACTTCCCGCACCCGACGTGCCTGTACCCGAACCCGCTGCAGTCGGTCGAGGCCAAGATGGAGACGCTCACGCCCGCGATCCGGCGCAAGATCTTCGGGGAGAACGCCCGGGCGCTCTACCGGCTCTAGGGCCCGCGGCGCCGGCGGGGTGGGTCGGTCACGGGGCCCAGGATCCGGCTGCGAGCTGTCGTCTGACCAGGCCGGTCGGCGAGATCCCTGATATTGACGTCAGCGTCAAAAATGGTAGATTGGGGCCATGGCACGAACCTGCGACTTCCCGACCTTCGACGCTGACAACCACATGTACGAGACGAAGGAGGCCTTCACCCGCTACCTGCCCGAGCAGTACAAGAGCGCCATCGACTACGTCGAGCTGCACGGGCGGACCAAGATCATGGTTCTCGGCACGGTGAGCGAGTACATCCCCAACCCGACCTTCGACGTCGTCGCCAAGCCCGGGGCGCAAGAGGAGTACTTCCGCAACGGCAACCCCGAAGGTAAGTCCTACCGCGAGATCATCGGCGAGCCCATGCGCGCCATCCCCGCCTTCCGCGAGCCGGGACCGCGCATCGAGGTCATGGACGAGCTCGGCGTGGACCGCACGCTGATGTTCCCGACCCTGGCCAGCCTGCTCGAAGAGCGCATGCGCGACCACCTCGACCTCACGCATGCCGCCATCCATGCGCTCAACGAGTGGATGTACGAGACCTGGACCTTCAATTACGAAGACCGGATCTTCGCCACGCCGGTCATCACGCTCCCGATCGTCGACAAGGCGATCGAGGAACTCGAGTGGTGCCTCGAGCGGGGTGCGAAGACGGTGCTCATCCGGCCGGCGCCGGTGCCGGGCCTCCGCGGCTCGCGTTCGTTCGGGTATCCCGAGTTCGACCCGTTCTGGAAGGCCGTCGTCGATGCCGACATCTTGGTGTCGATGCACTCCTCGGACAGCGGGTACACGCGCTACACCAACGACTGGACGGGTCCGAGCGAGATGCTCCCGTTCCGGCTCGACTCGTTCCGTTACATGACGGGCGGCCACCGTCCGATCCAAGACACGATGGCGGCGTTCGTGTGCCACGGCGTGTTCGCCCGCTTCCCCGAGTTGCGGGTCGCGTCCATCGAGGCGGGCGGGGAATGGATCCCCCATTTCGTCGAGCACCTCGGCGACACGTACAAGAAGATGCCGAACGCGTTCGACGGCGACCCCGTCGAGCAGTTCAGGCGCAACGTCTACGTCAGCCCGTTCCACGAGGACGACCTGGGCGCCATCGTCGACACGATCGGCGCGGAGCACGTGTTGTTCGGTTCGGACTGGCCGCATCCCGAGGGCCTGGCCGAGCCGTGCAGCTACGTCGACCACCTCCCTGCGGGACTCTCTGACGGGGACGTGGCCAACATCATGGGCGGCAACCTTGCCCGCATCATGAAGGTCGACGTGCCGGTCGGGGCCGCGTCGTAGCACCCGGCGAGCGCAGCGACCCCCCGTCGGCGGGCTCACGCCCACGATGCGGGCGCCGCGTCGCGTTCGGTAGGGTCCATGGTCCACCACGACGAAGCATCGCCACCGCGCCTGAAACGGGGAGCCCCACATGCCTGACTACAAATACGTGCTGTACGAGACGCTCGGGTCCGGGAGGGTCGCCCGCATCATGCTGAACCGGCCGGACGCCCGGAACGCGCAGAACCGCGGGCTCCTCGTCGAGCTCAACGATGCGTTCCTGCGGGCCGAGGCGGACGACGACATTCGCGTGGTGATCCTCGGCGGCACCGGCCCGATGTTCTCGTCGGGCCACGACCTCGGATCCAAGGCGGCCCAGGAGGAGTGGACCCCCGGTCCGAACCAGCACCCGTCCCACACGACCAATGGCGGGACGCGCTCCGGTGCGGAGTCCCTCATGCTCCAGGAGTGGCACTACTTCTACGACAACACGCGCCGCTGGCGGAACCTCCGCAAGATCACGATCGGGCAGGCGCACGGTGACGTCTATGCGGCCGGCCTCATGCTGCTCTGGGCGTGCGACCTGATCGTCGCCGGCGAGGCGACGCGCTTCGCAGACGTCGTGGGAACCCGCCTCGGCATGTGCGGCGTGGAGTACTTCGCACACCCGTGGGAGTTCGGGCCGCGCCGGGCCAAGGAGCTGCTCCTCACGGGCGACTCGGTCGACGCCGACGAGGCGTACCGGCTCGGGATGGTCAGCAAGGTGTTCCCCGACGGCGAGCTCGCCGAGCGGACCCTCGAGTACGCCGAGCGGATCGCGACGTTGCCGACGATGACGTCGCTGCTCATCAAGGAGTCGGTGAACCAGAGCGTCGACAACATGGGCTTCTACAACGCGCTGAACGCCTGCTTCACGCTGCACGAGCTGAACCACGCGCACTGGGCCTGGGTCAACGACGACAACTTCCCTGTGGCGAAGGAGGACGCGGGGATCCCGAACTGGAGAGAGGCGCCGCCGATCGTGCCCGCGCTCAAGGACAAGGTGCGCGCGGAGTCCTAGCTCGTCCGCGGGCGAGCTGACCACCTGGGCCGGAGGTGAAAACGCCAGTTCAGGCCCCATTCGATCGTCGTGCACGGGGTGGCCGGCCTCGTTAGTATCAGATTTGACGTCGATGTCAGAAACGCCGCGCTGATCCGGCCGGCAAGAAGGGGTGGGATTCCCGCAGGTGCTGCAGTTCGTGATCGCCGGATTGGTGTTGGGCGGGATCTACGCCATCGCCGCGTCCGGTCTGGTCATCACGTACACCTCGTCGGGCATCTTGAACTTCGCGTTCGGGGCGATGGCCTACTTCATCGCCCGCTTCTTCTACTTCCTGCACACCCAGCACAACTGGGCCATCGCTCCGGCCGCCGTCGTCTCGGTGCTGATCGCGGCGCCGGCGATGGGTGTCGTGCTGTACCTGCTGCTGTTCCGGTACCTGCGCCTGTCGGCGCCGCTGATCAAAGTGGTGGCGACGATCGGCCTGCTCGTCGCGCTGCCTTCACTGGCGACGTGGATCTTCGGGAACCAGGCGATCCAGCAGGCACCGGGGCTCGCACCCAACCCCAACGCCGTCTACCAGTTCCTGGGCGTCCCGGTCGATCAGAACGAGATCGCCGTCTACATCTGCGTCGTCGTGACGATGGTCCTCGGCGCGGTGGTGCTGCGCTACACCGAGGTGGGGTTGAAGGTCCGGGCCATGGTGGATTCGCCGGCCATGACGGATCTCTCCGGCACCAACCCGAGCACGATCTCGATCGGGGTCTGGGCGGTGAGCACCTTCTTCGCAGGGTTGGTCGGCGTGCTCGCGGCCCCCATCAACGGGATCGACTCCGACAATTTCACGCTGCTCGTCGCGGCCTCGCTGGCGGCGGTCGTGGCAGCCAAACTGCGCAACCTCCCCGTTGCCGTGATCGTCGGCCTGCTGATGGGCATCGCGACGTCGCTGTTCCAGCGGTACCTGCCCTCGAACAGCCAGTGGACCACCGGGTTGATCGACGCCATCCCCTTCATCGTCGTCGCACTGTTCTTGATCTACAGCTTGATCCGCGGGGGCCGGATCGGCGAGACGGAGGGCTGGGGCGGTGCCCTGGATCGCGCCATCACCCCCCAGGGGGAGAGCAAGCTGGCCGGCTCGACGAGCAGCGTGGTGGAGACGGCCTCGCTCGGGCTGGTGGGGAGGTTCGGCGGCCCGCTGTTGCTCATCGGCCTCGTCGCCATCGTGCCCCTGATCGTCTCGAGCTACTGGGTCGGCCTGTTCCCCTCGGCGGTCGCGCTCGCCGTCATCGCGTTGTCGTGGACCCTGGTCATCGGCGAGGGCGGGATGCTCTGGCTGTGCCAGATCACGTTCGCCGGCGTGGGCGCGATCACGACGGCGGAATTGGCCAACAACCACGGATGGCCGATCATCGCGGCCGCGATCGTGGGCGGTCTGATCGCCGCGGCCATGGGCGCCATCGTCGGCTTCTTGAGCATCCGCCTCGGCGACCTGTACGTGGCGCTGGTGACGCTGACCTTCGGTCTCTTGATGGAGAACCTCGTCTTCACCTTGCCGAGCTTCGTCAACCAGGGCATCGGGCTCACACTGAACAGGCCGAGCTTCGCGACCACCGATCTCAGCTATACGTACTTCTGTCTCGTCGTGTTCGTGATCCTCGCGTTGTTCATCGTGAACTTCCGAAGATCGACCACCGGCCTTGCACTCAATGCCGCGCGGTGGAGCGAAGCGGGCGCGCGGACCTCGGGCATCAGCGTCGTCCAGATGAAGGTGATCGCGGGATCGCTGGCCGCCTTGATCGCCGGGATCGGGGGCGCGCTCTACGCAATGGCCCAGACCACCTTCCAACCCAGTGAGTTCGCCACCTTCGCCGGCGTCGTCTGGTTGGCCGTCCTGGTCACCATCGGGGTGCGCTCGACCGCGGCGGCGCTCATCGCGGGGTTGACGCTGGTCTTCCCGAACGCGCTCTTCTCCTATTACCTGCCGTCGGCGACGTGGCTCACCTACGCGCTGTCGATCGGGTTCGGGCTCGGCGCGATCTCGGCGGCCAAGTACCCCGACGGCGCGCTGGCCGAACAGAGCCGCCGGCTGCAGACGTTGCTCTTGCGGTTCCGAACGCCCCGGCCAGGAGTCGAGCAGGCCGACGGGGTCCCCGTGCCGGCGGGGGTGCAGGCCGTCGACGGTGCGCCACGGATCACCGAGCAGGTCTCGTGACGACCACCGAGGCGCGGGGCGGCGCCACGCCCGGTGTCACCCCGTCCGAGTGTGCGTTGATGGCGACCGGCGTCACGGTGCGCTTCGGCGGGCTGATGGCGCTCGCCGACGTGTCGATCAACGTGCGACCTGGTCAGATCGCCGGACTGGTCGGCCCGAACGGCGCTGGCAAGTCGACGCTTCTCGGCGTCTTGTCGGGATTGCAGCGGGCCAACGCCGGGCACGTGTGGATGCAGGGCGAAGAGATGACAGGGTCCTCGCCGCGCAGCCGTGCGAGCAAGGGCCTCGCCCGCACGTTCCAGCAGCCCGAGCTGTTTCAGGGCCTCACGGTGCGCGAGCACCTCGTGCTGTCGTATCGCGCCCGCATGGAGCGGCGCCGCCTGTGGTGTGACATGTTCGATCCGCGCGCGCTGTTCCCACCATCGAAGGCGGAGACGGAGTGCGTCGACAATCTGCTCGAACGGCTGCGGCTGACCCGAGTGGCGAAGGCGCCTGTCGCCGCACTGCCGCTCGGCATTCTTCGTCTCGTCGAGGTCGGCCGCGCCCTGGCCAGCACGCCCCGGGTGCTGCTGCTCGACGAGCCTCTGTCGGGCTTGGACATGAAAGCGTCGGAGAACCTGCTCGGGGTGTTCCGCGAGATCGTGGACAACGCCGATCCACCGTTGTCGGTCGTGATCGTGGAGCACGACGTGGCGGCGGTGCTCGCGCTCTCCGACACGGTCTTCGTGCTCGACTTCGGCGAGTGCATCGCGTCAGGTTCGCCCGAGGAGATCAGGAACGATCCCGCCGTGCGCGCGGCGTACCTCGGTGACAGCGACGCCGAGGAGGAAGGCCGCTCGGCAGCGGTCCCGCCGCGCCCGGCCGCACCGCCGGTGCACGCGGGAGAGGGGGAGGGCGCGTGAACGACGCCATCCTCGAGGTCCAGGATCTCGACGTGTCCTACGGCGCGTCCCAGGCGCTCTTCGGCGTCTCGCTGTCCGCCCCGCCCGGGTCC
>Ga0335072_10001453_pt1 | contig 38592 bp, 38 predicted proteins | sample Lox_Sample_21_FD_206725 | JGI IMG/M metagenome (GOLD analysis project Ga0335072, IMG submission 206725) | Soil microbial communities from Loxahatchee National Wildlife Refuge, Florida, United States - Lox_Sample_2.1 | ecosystem: Environmental > Terrestrial > Soil > Wetlands | place: USA... | reverse complement strand
GATCAGCGCGGGCAGCAGGGGGAGGCGGCGCTGCCATCCCTCACCGCGGCCCGGCTTGCGGGGCCGGATGCCGACCGTGGGAGTCGGCGCCGCGCCTGTTTCGACTACTGCCACTGCGAAGCCCTCCTCGGGTGCGACACGGGCGGCCGGGCGACGGGGCCCCGGGCGGGTCCGGCCCCTCCCGGGGCCCCGTCGCGAGCGTGCTAGCTGCCGGAGAGTTCGGCCGGCGTGTACGCGGCGGCGGCCGCCTGACTGTTCTTCAGCGCCGTGCTCACGCTCTCCGTGCCGGCGATCGCGCCCGCGATCTGCTGGCCGACCTGGACGCCGAGGACTTCGAACTGCGGAATGTCGACGTACTGGACGCCGACGTAGGGGACCGGGTTAACGGTCGGGTGATCGGGGTCGGTGCCGTCGATGGACTGGAGCGTGATGCCCGCGAACGCCTTGGCCTTGGCCTGGTACGACGGGTTGTTATAGAGGGAGGTCCGGGTGCCCGGCGGGACCGCGGCCCAGCCGTACTTGGCGGCGACCAGCGAATCGTAGGACTTCGAGGTGGCCCAGGACACGAACTTCCAGGCCGCGCCCGAGTTGGCGGTGCCCTGCGGGATGCCCAGCGACCAGGTCCACAGCCACCCGGAGGACTTCGTCTTGTCCACCGGCGCGAAGGCGTACCCGGTCTGGGCGGCGACGGACGGGTAGGTGGTGGCGATGGAGGTCGCGGCGACCGTCGCGTCGTACCACATCGCGCACTTGCCCTGCCCGTACAGCGTCAGCAGCTGGTTGAAGCTGTCGTTGGAGGCGCCGGACTCGCCGTACTTGCGGATCAGGTTGACGTAGAAGTTGGTCGCGGCCTCGAACGCGGGCGAGGTGAGCTGCGGCTGCCACTTCTCGTTGAACCACTCGCCGCCGTAGGTGTTCACGACCGTGTCGAGCGCGGCCATGTTGTCGCCCCAGCCGGCCAGGCCGCGCAGGCAGATCCCGGCCACCTTGCCGGGCTGGTTCAGCTTGGCCGCGAAGCTCTGCACCTGGGCCCAGGTCGGGTGGGCCGGCATGGTCAGCCCGGCCTTGGTGAACATGTCCTTGCGGTAGTAGAGCATCGACGACTCGCCGTAGAACGGCACCGCGTACAGGTCGCCCTTGTACGACAGGGCCTTGGCGATCGGCGGCAGCAGGTCGCTGGCGTCGTAGCTGGAGTCCTTCGCGATGTACTGCTTGGACAGGTCGGTCAGCCAGCCGTCCTTCGCGAACAGCGGCGTCTCGTACGGGCCGATCATGATGACGTTGAACGAGTTGCTGTGCGTGCTGACGTCTTTCTGGATCGCGGCCCGCAGGTCGCCCTCGGTGTACGTGGCGTACTTGACCTTGATGCCCGGGTTCTGCTTCTCGAAGTTGGACGTGGTCAGCGGGATCATCTGGCCGGTGATCAGCGGGTTGGACACCACGGCCACGGTGATGGTGCCCGTGTCGCTGTTGCTGGCCGACGAGCCGCCGCTGGAGCACGCGCCCACGGCGAGCAAGGCGGCCATGCCGCCGGCCACCGCGAGGGTGCGGAGCCTGAACGGGGACGATCTCATGACGGAACCTCCGCGGGCTGTCGTTGGGTGGCTCTCGATGCTCATTTGAGCAGGAGTCGCTCAAATGAGTTAATGAACACAGTGATCTGGTCACTGGGCAAAGTCAAGAAAAGCTGCAAATATGAGATCTGGGCGCTCAAATGAGCGGTCAGCTCGGCTGAAGCGGAGGCGCACAATGGCCGGGTTGTCGTCTGATCGGCCGTCCGAAGTCGTCCTTGCCGCACGGGTGGCGCGGCAGTTCTACCTCGAGGGCGTGTCCAAGGTCGATATCGCCGACCGGCTCGGCATCAGCCGGTTCCGGGTGGCCCGCCTGCTCGACTCCGCCCGGGAGACCGGGATGGTGCGCATCGAGATCGGGCTGCCCGGCGGCACCCTGGACGCGGGCCTGTCGGCCGAGCTGTGCTCGGTCTTCGGGCTGCGGCACGCGTTCGTGTTCAACTTCCCCGACGACGACGAGGCCACGCTGCGCCGCCGCCTGGGCGAGGCGGCCGGCCAGGCGCTGATGGACCTGATCACGCCGGGCGACGTGCTGGGCATGTCCTGGTCGCGCACGCTCAGCGGGCTGGCCGCCGCGCTGACCCAGATGCCGCCGTGCCCGATCGTCCAGCTGACCGGCGCGGTCCCGCCGCCCGACGGCAGCGACCTGCTCGAGGTGGTCCGCGGGGTGGCCCGCATCGGCGGCGGCCCGGCGCACGTCTTCTACGCTCCGATGCTCCTCGACGATGCCAGGACGGCCGCGGCGATCCGCCGCCAGGCCGACATCGCGGAGGCCTTCGCGCTGGTGCCGTCGGTGACGATGGCGGTGGTCGCCATCGGAGCCTGGGCTCCCGGGCTGTCGACGATCTATGACGCGATCACGCCGGCGGAACGTGACGCTCTCGCGGAACTAGGCGTGTGCGCCGAGCTGGCCGGGGTGTTTATCGACGAGAACGGCAGGCCGCTCGCGACCCCGCTGGACGGCCGCATGATCGTGACGCCGGGCCCGATGCTGGAGCGGATCCCGTTCGTGCTCTGCGTCGCCTTCGGCGTCAACAAGGCTGCGGCGATACGCGTCGCGATCCGAGGAGAAATGGTCGATGGCCTGGTCACCCACGCGAGTCTCGCCCGCGCCATGCTCAGCCACGCTGACGGGCGCAGCGGTCCCTAGCCCGGTGCTGGTCAGTCCCGCGGCCCTCCGGGCCGTCACCCCGCTGCCCGGCGCCACCGCCAACCGCGGCCTGGTGCTGCGGATCGGCGACGCCGTCCTGCGGCCCGCCGCTCCGTGCTGGCGGGCCACCCACGCGCTGCTCGCCCACCTCGCGGCGGCCGGTTTCGACGGCGCGCCCCGCGCCCTGGCGGTCGGCGCCGACACCGAGCTGCTGACCTACATCGAGGGCGAGGCCGGGGTGCCGCCGCTGCGCCCCGACATGCTCACCGACGCGGCGCTGGTCAGCGTGGCCGGCCTGCTGCGCCGCTATCACCGCGCCGTCGCGTCCTTCGACCCGTCGGGGTACCGCTGGCCGCGGCCGATCCCGCGCCGCTTCCGCGCCGGCCTGGTCAGCCACAACGACGTGCACCCGGCCAACGTCGTGTTCCGCGGCGGCCGGGCCGTCGCGCTGATCGACTTCGACCTGGCCGGGCCGGGCGGCGCGGTGTGGGACATCGCCGCCGCCGCCCGCTCCTGGGCGCCGCTTTTCGACGAGCGGGACATCACCGACTCCCGCCAGGGCCGGGCGCTGGAGCGGTTCCGGATCTTCCTGGACGCCTGCGAGCTGCCCCGGGCCGAGCGGCGCCGGGTGGCCGAGGCGCTGATCCCGAACCACGACTGGACCTACGCGATCGTCACCGAGGCCGCGGCCGCCGGGCACCAGGGGTTCGCCGACCACTGGGACCAGGTGTCCGCGTCGGTCAACCGGGCGCGGCGCTGGTGCCGGCGCCACCAGCGCGACCTGCTCGCCGCCGCGACCCGCTGATCGTTACCGGAGACCGGAGCCGTCGTCCTCGAAGGCGGCGGCCAGTTCCCGCATCGCCCGGTCCAGCAGCTCGCTGAGCTCGGCGTCGTCGGATTCCAGCCACTGCTCGTAGGCGGCCACCGCCACGCCGAGCGCGACGTAGGCGATGGTCCGCGGCGCCAGCGCGTCCGGCGGCTGGCCCAGCCGCTCGCCGGCGAACTCGGCGATCACCTCGCGCCAGGCCGCGTAGCGCAGCGTGGAATGCGCCTGCAGCGCGGGCGTGCGCAGGATCAGCTCCATCCGCCGCCGGTGGAACGGGACCTGCTCGGGCGCGATCCGGTTGAAGTCCACGACCGCCACCCGGATCGCGTCCATCAGCGGGGTCCGCGGCGGGGAGGCCTTGAGCCGGGTCCGCATCCGGTCCAGCTCGGCCTCGAAGTTGCCCCACGGCACGTCGTTCTTGGACGGGAAGTACCGGAAGAACGTCCGCCGCGCGATGCCCGCCGAGGCCGCGATGTCGTCGACGGTCGTGCGGTCGAACCCCTGCCGCCCGAACAGGTCGAACGCGGCGTGCTCGAGTTCCTCGCGGGACGTGACGCGCCGCCGCCCGGCCCGGCCGCCCCGCGGCCCCGGACCGGGTCGCCCGTTTCCCGGAACCGCCCGCACCACAGGAGCATGTCACGCCATGGTCCCCAGGTGCGAGGGGCGGATCATCATTGGAGTCTTTTACGCCCCGTCTCGGCCGCATCCGGGGGGCCCTTGTGCTGTGGCACTCGGTGTCTTTATCGTCGGCACTATTGCCGGTTACCCGGCGGCAGACATGGAGGCGGTCATGACCGAGCAGGCAGTGATGGAACCCACCTCGGCTATCGCCGAGCCCGAAGACCAGAATCTGGTCGCCGCCGCCGACGAGGCCCTCATCGCCGAGGAACTCCTGGTCGAGGAGGTGTCGATCGACGGGATGTGCGGTGTCTACTGATACACCGTTCGACCTGGACCGGCCGTGGCGGATCGACGACCGGGTGGCGGTGCGGCCCGAGCCGTTCGGCGCCCTGCTGTACCACTTCGGGACCCGGCGGCTGTCGTTCCTGAAGAACACCACGGTGCTGGCCGTGGTGCGGTCGCTGGCCGAGTACCCGAGCGCGCGCTCGGCCTGCGCGGCCGCGGGCGTTTCCGCCGCCGCGCTGCCCGCCTACGAGCGGGCCCTGGCCACGCTGGCCGAGTCGTCGATGATCAGGGAGCGGCCGTGATCGGGGGGCGCCGGTGACCGCCGGCCCGGCCCCGCTGGTCGAGCAGTTCGAGCGCGGGCTGGCCGCGCCGATCTGCCTGACCTGGGAGCTCACCTACGCGTGCAACCTGGCCTGCGTGCACTGCCTGTCCAGCTCCGGCCGCCGCGACCCGCGCGAGCTGAGCACCGCCGAGTGCCGGGAGGTCATCGACACTCTCGAGCGGATGCAGGTCTTCTACGTCAACATCGGCGGCGGCGAGCCCACGGTCCGGCCGGACTTCTGGGAGCTGGTCGACTACGCCACCGCGCACCACGTGGGCGTGAAGTTCTCCACCAACGGCATCAAGATCGACCCGGCGGTGGCGCGGCGGCTGGCCGGCAGCGACTACGTCGACGTGCAGATATCGCTGGACGGGGCGACGGCCGAGGTCAACGACGCCGTGCGGGGGGCCGGCTCGTACGCCACGGCGGTCCGCGCGATGACGTGCCTTGCTGACGCCGGGTTCCGGGGGTTCAAGCTCTCGGTGGTCGTGACCCGGCACAACGTGAGCCAGCTGGACGAGTTCAAGGCGCTCGCCGATGCCTACGGGGCCCAGCTGCGGCTGACCCGCTTGCGCCCGTCCGGCCGCGGCGCCGACACCTGGGCCGAGCTGCACCCGCTGGCCGGGCAGCAGCGCGTGCTGTACGACTGGCTCACCGCGCACGGCGAGCAGGTGCTGACCGGCGACTCGTTTTTCCACCTGTCCCCCTACGGGGCGCCGCTGCCCGGCCTGAACCTGTGCGGCGCCGGCCGCGTGGTCTGCCTGATCGACCCGGTCGGCGACGTCTACGCGTGCCCGTTCGCGATCCACGAGAACTTCCTGGCCGGCAGCGTGCGCGCGCCGGGCGGGTTCGCCGGCGTGTGGCGGGACTCACCGCTGTTCGCCGAGCTGCGCGGGCCGCAGTCCGGCGGCGCCTGCCGTTCCTGCGGGTTCTACGACTCCTGCCGCGGCGGCTGCATGGCGGCCAAGTTCTTCACCGGGCTGCCGCTGGACGGCCCCGACCCCGAGTGCGTCCAGGGCTACGGCGCCGACGCGCTCGGCGCGGCCGGGCCGACGCCTCCGCCGCGCCCGTCGGCCGACCACTCGCACCGCGGCCCGGTGCGCGGCCAGCCGGTACCGATCACGATCGGCCGGCCGCCCGCGCGGGCCTGCGACGAGGACCCGCTCAGCGGGTTCGCGGCCGGGGCCGGGTAATCGCATGGCCGGCGGCTGGTTCGAGACGGTGGCCGAGGCGCAGCGGCGGGCCAGGAAGCGACTGCCCGCCTCGGTATACGGGGCGCTGATCGCCGGCTCGGAGAAGGGGATCACGCTCGACGACAACGTCGGGGCGTTCGGCGAGCTGGGCTTCGCCCCGCACCTGGCCGGGCTGCCGGCCAAGCGCGAGCTGGCCACCACGGTCATGGGCCAGCCGGTGTCGCTCCCGGTGATCATGTCGCCGACCGGCGTCCAGGCCGTGCACCCCGCCGGCGAGGTGGCCGTGGCCCGGGCCGCCGCCGCCCGCGGGACCGCGATCGGCCTGAGCTCGTTCGCCAGCATGCCGGTCGAGGACGTCGTCGCGGCCAACCCGCAGACGTTCTTCCAGGCCTACTGGATCGGGACCCGCGACCAGATGCTGGCCCGCCTCGAGCGGGCCCGGGCCGCCGGGGTGGCCGGGCTGATCGTCACGCTGGACTGGTCGTTCTCCAACGGCCGGGACTGGGGCAGCCCGATGATCCCGGAGCGGCTCGACCTGCGCACGATGATCCGGATGGCGCCGCAGGGGCTGACCCGGCCGCGATGGCTGGCGGACTGGGCCCGGACCGGCCACCTGCCCGCCCTGACCGTGCCGAACATGGCGGGCCCGGGGGAGTCCGCCCCGACGTTCTTCGGCGCGTACGGGCAGTGGCTGGGCTCGCCGCTGCCGACCTGGGACGACGTCGCCTGGCTGCGCGAGCAGTGGGGCGGGCCGTTCCTGCTCAAGGGCGTGATCAGGGTCGACGACGCCAGGCGGGCGGTGGACGCCGGGGTCAGCGCGATCTCGGTGTCCAACCACGGCGGCAACAACCTGGACGGCACGCCCGCCACGATCCGGGCCCTGCCCGCGGTCGCCGACGCGGTCGGCGGCCAGATCGAGGTGCTGCTCGACGGCGGCGTGCGCCGGGGCAGCGACGTGGTCAAGGCGCTGGCGCTGGGCGCCCGCGCGGTCATGATCGGCCGCGCGTACCTGTGGGGCCTGGCCGCCAACGGCCAGGCCGGCGTGGAGAACGTGCTGGACATCCTGCGCGGCGGGATCGACTCGGCCCTGCTCGGGCTCGGCCGCTCCTCCGTGCACGACCTGACCCGCGACGACGTGGTGGTCCCGCCCGGGTTCGCCCGCGCGCTGGGCGCGCGGCCGGGGCCGGGGCCGGGATCCGCGTGACGCGGGTCGCGCTGGTCACCGGGGCGGCCCGCGGCATCGGCGCCGCCACCGTCCGCGGGCTCGCGGCCCGGGGCTGGGCCGTGCTGGCCGTCGACCGGTGCGCCGACGACCCGGCGCTGCCGTACCCGCTGGCCACCCGCGCCGAACTCGACCAGGTGGTGCGCGAGGCGTCGGTGCAGGCCGGGCCCGGGGGCACGGCGGCGGCCCTGGTCGTCGACGTCCGCGACGAGGAGCAACTGGCCGCCGCCGTGGCCGCGGCCGAGCGCCGCTGGGGCGGCCTGGACGCCGCGATCGCCGTCGCCGGGGTGATCGCGGGCGGCGTGCCGCTCTGGGAGATGCCCGCCGACCAGCAGCGCGCGGTGCTCGACACCAACCTCGGCGGCGTGCTGGGCCTGGCCCGGGCCGCGATCCCGGCCCTGCTGCGCCGTCCCGAACCCCGCTCCGGCCGGTTCCTGGCCGTCGCGTCCGCGGCGGCCAGCCGCGGGCTGCCGATGCTCGCCGCGTACTGCGCGGCCAAGGCCGGCGTGGCCGGGCTGATCCGCGCGCTGGCCGTCGAGCTCGGCCCGACCGGGATCACCGCGAACGCGGTGAGCCCGGGCTCCACCGACACCCCGATCCTGGCCGAGAGCGCCCGGCTGTACGGCCTGCCCGCCGCCGAGTCGTTCGCGGTCCAGCAGCCCGTGGCGCGGCTGCTGGAGCCGGACGAGGTGGCCGCGGTCCTGGTTTGGCTCGCCGGCGAGGCCAGCAGCGCGATCACCGGCGCTGTGCTCCCCGCCGACGGCGGCCTCGCCCTTTAGCCGGGCGGGAGCTACGCGGGAGGTTCAGGGAGACGGTGCAGGATCTCCTCAAGCAGCTCGCCGTGCCGATCCAGCCGTCCGTCTATCCCGTCCAGCCGTCCGTCTATCCCGTCCAGCCGTCCGTCTATCCCGTCCAGCCGTCCGTCTATCCCGTCCAGCCGTCCGTCCGTGCGGTCCAGCCGTCCGTCTATCCCGTCCAGCCGTCCGTCTATCCCGTCCAGCCGTCCGTCTATCCCGTCCAGCCGTCCGTCTATCCCGTCCAGCCGTCCGTCTATCCCGTCCAGCCGTCCGTCTATCCCGTCCAGCCGCCCGTCCGTGCGGTCCTGGCGCGCAGCCATGCGATCCAGCCGCTGGCCCTGGTGGTCCAGCCGCGCGTCCAGGCGCTGCAGCTGGGTGCCTTGGCGGGCCTGGTCTGCGCGCACCTCGTCTAGCCCGGCGCGAATCGCCTGGGTGTCCGCGTGAACGAGGCTGACGCCGTAGCTCACGCCGTCGATCTTGGCCGGCAGTAGGTGGCGGACCTGATGCTCCAGGTCAGACACCCGTGCCTCCAGCGCCGTGTAGTCAGCGGTCATAGCCTCTCCTTTAGAAGTGTAGAAGAGCGGGTGGCGGCCGGGTGGGCTCAAACACACCTGGCTCGGGAAAGAAACGAGCGTCCGTACAGCCGTCGGGCCGCTGCGGTTCGATCGCCAGTTCGAAAGTAGAGGAGCGCTCTGACAATCCCGGCCAGGACTATCGCAATGACCATTTGCCCCCGCTCGCCCGGCTGGCGGCGGGGGCTGGGTGCGGGTGCAGCGGACCAAGCCGCCGCACCGCCGCACCCGCGGTTCGCGCTCCTTCAGTGGGATGGATCGCGGAAGTAGTGGCCCTTCTCGAGATCGTCGATGAGGCCGGGCTGGACCGGCTGCCAGCCCAGCAGTTCGCGGGTCAGCGCGCTCGAGGTCGGGGCGTCGATGGCCAGCACGCCGGCGAGGAAGCCGAAGTGCCCGGGCGCGTCCTCGGCGGAGATCGAGGCCACCGGGATGTCGAGATGCCGGCCGATCACCTCGGCGATGCTGCGGATCGGCACGCCCTCGTCGGCCACCGCGTGCAGCACCGATCCCGCTGGCGCGCTCTCCAGTGCCAGCCGGAACAGGTGCGCGGCGTCGAGCCGGTGCACGGCCGGCCAGCGGTTGGACCCGTCGCCGACGTAGGCGGAGACGCCCTTGTCGCGGGCGATCCCGACGATCATGGCCATGAACCACTTATCGCCCTCGCCGTGCACGGTCGGGGGCAGGCGCACGACGGACGAGCGGACGTTGCGGGACGCGAGGCCGACGGTGAACCGCGCCGTGGCGTCCCGCGCCTGCGGGCCGCTGGCCGCGCCCTCGTCGTCGGGGCCGGACGCCAGCCCGTCCCGTTCGGTCGCCACCCGGCCCGGCACGGGCGCGAACGGCGAGGCGATGACGAACGGCCGGCCGGAACCCGCTAGCGTCTCGCCGATCGTCTCGACCGCGCGGCGATCGGCGTCGGCCGCCGCCTGCATGTTGCCGGAGAAGGCGAGGTCGTGCTTGAACGCGAGGTGGATCACCCCGTCTGACTCGGCCGCCGCGCTCCGCAGGACATCCAGGTCGTCAACGGTGCCGCGGCGCACCAGAGCCCCCGCCGCGGTGAGGGCCGCGGCCGAGGCGTCCGAGCGGGCCAGCCCGGTGACCTGGTGGCCCGCGCCGATGAGTTCGGGGACGACGGCGGAGCCGATCCAGCCCGACGCCCCGGTGACGAACACGCGCATGACAGAAACCTCCAGTGTGGGCTGCGGTCCCCGGCGGCTCAGCCGGCCGGGAACCCAGATGATGTCAGTTGCTGTCATCACTCTAACACGCGATGTCAGTGGCTGTCATCACCTATGATCGGGGCATGAGTCGATGGGAGCCGGACGCGCGCGGACGGCTCGAGCGGGCCGCGATGGAGCTGTTTGTCGAGCGCGGGTTCGAGCAGGCCACCGTGACCGAGATCGCGCAACGGGCGGGGCTCACCCAGCGGACGTTCTTCCGGCACTTCGCCGACAAGCGCGAGGTCCTGTTCGCGGGCTCGGCCGCGCTGCAGGAGTTCATGGTGAGCGCCGTCGCCTCCGCCCCCGAGGATGCGGCGCCGATCGACGCGGTCGCCGCGGCCCTCGAGGGCGCGGCCGGCGTGCTCCAGGAGCGCCGCGAGTACTCCCGGCGGCGCATGGCCGTCATCGCCGCGAACCCAGAGCTTCAGGAACGTGAGCTGATCAAGCTGGCCCGGCTGGCCTCGGCGATCGCCGCGGCGCTGCGTGAGCGCGGGGTCCCGGACCCGGCCGCCAGCCTGGCCGCCGAGGCGGGGACCACGGTCTTCAGGATCGGGATCGACCGCTGGCACAGCGAGGCCGTCCAGCGGCCGCTGCTTGACGTCATCCGGGATTCGCTCGACGATCTCAAAGCCGTGGCCGCGGGCACATGAGCACCGGGAGCCTGCGGGGCGCCGGTCGGCGCCGCCGGTCGGCAGCCGCGGTCGGCGCGGACGGCCGCCGGGCGGCTGCGGCGGCCAGGCCGGCCCGGGCGGCCGCGGCGGTCAGGGCGGCCGCGGCGGCGGTGCCGGCGGTGCCGACGGTGCCGCTGCCGGAGGGGTTCGGGATCGTCTTCGATGCCGAAACGAAGTTCGTGGGGGAAGACGTCCTGTTCGGCGGGTCGCCGCCGCGGCTGATGCGGTTGAACGCGGCCGGAGTGCGGGCCCTGCGCGAGTTGCGCGACGGGGGAGCGGTGCGGTCGGCGGCGGCGGGCCGGCTGGCCCGGCGGCTCACCGACACCGGGCTGGCGCACCCGCGCCCGCCCGCCGCGCCCGTCCCCGGCCCGGACCAGGTCACCGTGGTGATCCCGGTCCGGGACCGGCACGCCGAGCTGGATCGGTGCCTGTCCGCGCTCGGCGCCGCTTACCCGGTGCTCGTGGTGGACGACGGCTCGCGCGACCCGGACGCAATCGCCGCGGTGTGCCGCCGGCACGGCGCGCGGGTGCGGCGGCGACCGGCGTCCGGCGGGCCCGGCCCGGCGCGCAACGACGGGCTGGCCGCGGTGACCACGCCGCTGGTCGCGTTCCTGGACAGCGACTGCGTGACCGGCCCCGACTGGATCGCCGGGCTGGCCGCGCACCTCGCCGATCCGATCGTCGGCGCGGTCGCGCCGCGGGTGCGGCCGGTGACCGGGCCCGGCGCCGCCGGCCGTTACCTGAGCGCCCGGGCCCCGATCGACCTGGGCCCGCGCGAGGCGCGGGTCGCGCCGCTGACCCGGCTGGCGTACGTGCCGACCGCGGCCCTGCTGGCCCGGCGGGACGCGGTCGCGGGCGGGTTCGACCCTGGCCTGCGTCACGGCGAGGACGTGGACCTCGTGTGGCGGATGACCGAGGCGGGCTGGCGGGTGCGCTACGACCCGGCCGCCGAGGTCGGCCACGCCGAGCCGGGCCGCTGGGCGGCGGTCCTGTCCCGGCGGTTCCGGTACGGGACCTCGGCCGCGCCGCTGGCCCGGCGGCACCCCGGCCAGGTGCCGCCGCTGGTCCTGCAGGCCTGGCCCGCCGCGGCCGTGGCCGCGCTGCTGGCGCGCCGTCCGGTGACCGCGCTCGCCGCGTACGCGGCCGGCACCGCCCAGTTGGTACAGCTGTTGCGGGATTGGGGGGTGCCGGGGCGTAACGTACTCGGTCCTATGGCCGTGTCGGTGCAGCAGACATGGCTCGGCGCGGGGCGGTGGAGCGTGCAGTACGCGCTGCCCGCGGTCGCGGCCGGGCTGGCCCGGCCGGGCGGGCGGAGTGCGCGGGCCAGGCTCGGGCGCCGGGTCGCGCTGGCGTCGCTGGTGCTCGGGCCGCCCGCGGCGGAGTGGCTGCGCGGCAGGCCGCCGGTCGACCCGGTCCGGTTCACGCTCGGCTACCTGGCCGACGAGGCGGCCTACGGGGCGGGCGTCTACCGCGGCGCGCTGGCCGAGCGGCTCGCCGAACCGCTGCTCCCGAAGGTCGCGTGGCGGCCGCTGCCGAAACGCTGACGGGGCGGCGGGGCCTACAGCGAGCGCTGCCTCAGCCAGTCCAGGACGTACTGGGCGACCTCGCGCCAGCCGTGGTCGATCGTGAGCGAGTGGCCGCGATCGGGGAACTCCTGGAAGTCCGTGATCGCGGGTGACTTGTGGTAGAGCTTGCGGGTCGATGTGGAGACCGCGAGCGGGACGGTGTGGTCCCGGCCGCCGCCGGTTATCAGCAGCGGCCCGCGGGTGCGGTTGCCGGTGTTGACCTTGGCGGGGGACCGCGGCGTGAAGTTGGCGAACGCGTCCTCGAACAGCGGCTTGCCCGGTGACGGGACCGCCCAGCGTTCGTACAGGTCGGCCGACTCGTCCGCGGGCACGGCGTTGCCGAAGCCGTAGCGGAACTCGTCGGCGGTGAGCGACACCGCCTCGTGGCGGTTGGCGGGCCTGCGCAGCGCGATCGAGGCCACCTTCAGCGCCGACGGCGGCAGTTTGAGCACGCCCTTGATGGGCGCCGGGTCGATCGCGACGCCCGCCGCGGCGAGGTCCTGGCCGAGCAGCCGCTGCACCATCAGGCCGCCGAAGGAGTGGCCGATGACGACCGGCGGGGCGTCCAGCCCCCTGATGATCTGCGCGTAGTGGTCGACCACGTCGTCGATGCCCTTACCGGCCACCTTGGCGGGGTCGCGCCGGGTCTCCTCCACGGTGTCGGAGTCTCCCGGCCAGCCGGGCGCGACCGGCGCGTAACCCGCTTCGCGGAACAGGTCCACCCACGGATCCCACGAGGTCGCGTGCAGCCATAGACCGTGAATGAAGACAACGGGCCGACTCGGTTGCGTCATCGCGTGCCCTTTCGCTCGCCGCCCGGCCTGCGGTCCCGAACGGATGCACTTAACGACTCGTCTACCCGGTTCTACACCATCAGTAACGAATCGCGGCCGCGGCGCGGGCCAGGTCGCTGCGGCGGACGAGCAGGAAGGTGACCGGCACCGCGGCCAGGCCGATCAGGCCGCAGGCCCAGAACGCCCACTGGAAGCCGCCGGTCAGCGCGGCGGCCGGCGCGGTCCCCTGGTGCAGCAGGGTGGTGACCCGGCTGGCCGCGATCGTCGATGCCACCGCGACGCCGATCGCCCCGCCGAGCTGCTGGGAGGTGTTGATCAGCCCGGAGGCGAGGCCGGCCTGCTGCTCGGCGACGCCGGCGAGGGCGGCGATGGACACCGGGATGAACGCGAACGCGGTGCCGATTCCCACGATCACGAACGGCCCGGCCAGATTGGCCCAGAAGTGCCCGTGCACGGGTACCGCGGTCGCCCAGAGCACGCCGCCGCCGATCAGCGCCATGCCGGCCGCCATCACGAGCTTGGCCGAGCCGCGGGTCACCAGCGCCTGCGCGAGGCCGGCGAAGGCGACCGAGGTGAGCGTCGCCGCCAGCCAGGCGAGGCCCGCCTGCAACGCGGAGTAGCCCAGCACCTGCTGCATGTACAGCGTGCCGATGAAGATGAACGCGAAGAAGCTGCCGCCGAGCAGCAGGCCGACCGCGTTCGCGCCCGCGAGCGTCCTGAGCCGGAAGATCCGCAGCGGCATCAGGGGTGCCTCGACGCGAGCCTCGATGATCAGGAACGTCACCAGCAGGGCGGCGCAGACCGCGAGCAGCGTGACCGTCCTGATGCTGGCCCAGCCGGCCTGCGGGGCGGTCGAGATCGCGTAGACGAGCAGCGACAAGCCGCCGGTCACGGTTACCGCGCCGAACGGGTCGTAGCGCCGCCGGGCGGTGGCGAGCCGGCTCTCCGGCACGACGCGCGGGGCCAGCAGGAGCGCCGCCGCGCCGATCGGCACGTTGAGGAAGAAGATGTACTGCCAGCCGGCGTAGCGGGTCAGCAGTCCGCCGGCGATCACGCCGACCGTCGCCCCGCTGGCCCCGGTGGCGCCCCACGCGCCCAGCGCCCGGTTCCGCTCGGCTCCTTCGGGAAACATGTTCATGACGATCGACAGCGCGGCGGGCACGACGATCGCGGCGCCGAGCCCCTGCACGAAGCGCATCGCGATCAGGAGGCCCTCGGCGGTCGCCAGGCCGCAGCCCAGCGAGGCCGCGGTGAACAGGGCCAGGCCGGCCAGCAGGATACGGCGGCGCCCCAGCAGGTCCGCGGCGCGGCCGCCGAGCAGCAGGAAGCCGCCGAAGGTCAGCCCGTAGCCGGTCACCACCCACTGCAGGTCCGACTCCGCCATGTGCAGCTTGCGGCCGATGGTCGGCAGCGCTACGTTCACGATCGCCAGGTCCGCGATCGTCATGAAGAATGCGACGGCCAGCACCGTGAACGCGCGCCAGCGATGGACTTCTTTGGTGCCCCGGGTCATGGGCGGGGCGGCAGATATCTGCGACATGCGGGTGTCTCCGTTTCGGTGTTCGGTGATCGCGCTCACCAGTACCGATCCGGGAAGTCGCCGAAATTGAACGGCCGGGCCCCGGTGAGTTCGGTGGCCGGGCCGGATCTATACGGGGAGGAGGAGGGCCCGCTTGCGGCTGTACCTGTCGTCGTTCCGGATGGGTGATCACCCGGAACATCTCACGGCCCTGGTCGGGGACGACGACCGCCGCACGGTGGTCATCGCCAACGCGATGGACGACGCGCCGGCCGACATTCGCCGCGCCGGCGTCGAGCGGGAACTCGCCGCGCTCGGCGAACTGGGATTCGACGCCGCCGAGCTCGACCTCCGGGACTACTTCGATGACCGGCAGCGGCTTAGCCGGGAACTGGCCGGAGTCGCGCTGGCCTGGCTACGCGGCGGCAACGTTTTCATGCTGCGCTACGCACTGCAGCGCAGCGGCGGCGACACGGTGTTCAGCGACCTGCTCGCCCGCGACGCGCTGGTTTACGCGGGATACAGCGCCGGGCCATGCGTCCTGTCCCCGAGCCTGCGGGGACTCGAGGCGGTTGATGACGCGGACGCCGTCATGCGCGTCTACGGGGCCGAGCCGGTCTGGGCGGGCCTGGGGGTGCTCGACAAGGCGTTCGTTCCGCACTACCGCTCGCCGGGTCATCCCGAGACGACCGGGCTCGGCCTCGTGGCCGAGAGATACCGGGCCCGGGGAGTGCCGCACCTCACCCTGCAGGACGGGCAAGCCCTGGTCATCAGCGGCGCCAGCGCCGCGATCGTGTGATTCCGCCGTGTGATGACACCGCCCGGGCCCGCTAATTGCTGGGCTGCGGCGTGGTGCATGCGATGTTCGGGTTCACGCCGGCGTAGTTGAGCGGGCCGGCGAGGATCGTCACGGCGATGGTGCTGGCCGTGCTGCAGTTGTCGATGTGCTCTTTGAAATCACCGCGCTGACCCGCGGCGACCCCGCCGATGACCAGCCAGATCACGAGCAGCAGCGATCCGATGTGCATGTGTGTCTCCGTCAGCATCGTCCGGTAACGAATGAAGTGACGGCAGTCGCGATTGCCTGATTGTGTTGATCCGGCGCACCTGTCAGGAAGCGTACCGGCGAGCGACCCTGCCGGGCCTGGTGAGCGGCCCCGCGGGCCTTTTTTCCAGAAAACTGGAAGGGGGCGGACGGGTGGCTCGTCCGCCCGCTGAAGATCGCCTGACCGGCGCAGCGGTTATGGTGAAGACCCGGGTAATCAAGCCGGGATCAACCCAGGAACGCGCCAGGGAAGACGCCAGGAACACGCCAGGAATATGAGCATCCGCATCGGCATACTCGGCCCGCTGGAGGTCCGGGACGCGGCCGGCCGGGCCCAGCCGGTCGGCGGCGCCCGGCTGCGCAGCCTGCTCATCCGGCTGGCGATCAGCGACGGGCACCCGGTGCCGGTGGACCGGCTCGCGGCCGATCTCTGGCCCGGCGAGGGCGGCAAGGGCGGCGAGGGCCCGGCCGATGCCGCGAACGCCGTTCAGGCGCTCGTCTCGCGGCTGCGCGGCGCGGCCGGCAAGGACCTCGTCGAGTACGGCCCGACCGGGTACCGGCTGACCCTGCCGTCCGAGGAGATCGACGCGTGGGCGTTCGAACGGCTGGTCGCCGCCGGGCGGGCCGCCGGCCAAGCCGCCGCGGCGGAACTGCTGCGCGACGCGCTGCGGCTGTGGCGCGGGCCGGCCCTGGCCGACGTCGCCGACGCACCGTTCGCCGCGGGCACGATCGCCCGGCTGTCCGAGCTGCGGCTGGCCGCGACCGAGGACCGGATCGACGCCGACCTGGCGCTCGGCCGGGGCGCCGAGCTCGTTCCCGAGGTCGAGGAGCTGGCCACCGAGCACCCGCTGCGGGAGCGGCTGCGCGGCCAGCTCATGCGCGCGCTGTACGAGGCGGGCCGTCAGGCCGACGCGCTGGGCGTGTTCGAGGACACCCGCCAGGCCCTCGCCGACGCGCTCGGCGTGGACCCGTCCCCGGCGCTGTCCGCCGTGCACCTGGCCATCCTCCGGGGCGAGCTGCCGACCCCGCCCCAGCCCGCGCCGCCCCGGCCCCAACCTCGACCATCCCCGCCACAGCCGCCGCGGCCCGCGCCGCCGGAGAGCGGCGGGGCGCGGCGCCTCGGCAACCTGCCTGCCCAGCTGACCAGCTTCGTCGGCCGTGACGAGGAGCTAGAAAGGGTCGGGCGCCTGCTCGTGCAGACCAGGCTGATCACGCTGACCGGCCCGGGCGGCGCGGGCAAGACCCGGCTCTCGCTCGAGGCCGGAGCCAGGGCCATGGACAACGCGCCGGACGGTGTCTGGTTCGTGCCGCTGGCGCCGGTGCGCGACGCCGCCGACGTCGCGCAGGCGGTGCTGACCACGATCGGCGCGCACGAGGTCGCGTGGCCGGCCGACGCGGTCGAGGCCGCGCGGCTGGCCGCGATGGAACCGCTCGACCGCCTCAGCGAGGTGCTCGGCGCGCGCGGCCTGGTCCTCATCCTCGACAACTGCGAGCACGTGCTCGACGCCGTGGCCGCGCTGGCCGCTCAGGTGCTGGCCGACGCGCCCGGCGTGCGGATCCTGGCCACCAGCCGGGAGCCGCTCGGCCTGACCGGCGAGACGCTGTGCCCCGTCCCCTCGCTGACGTTGCCGTCGGCGGATGCCGACGCGGCGAAGGCCGCGCGCAGTCCCGCGGTCCGGCTGTTCGCCGACCGGGCCGGCGCGGTGCGGCCGGGCTTCGGCATCGACGCGGCCACTGCGGAGCCGGTGGTGCGGATCTGCCGCGCTCTGGATGGCATCCCGCTGGCCATCGAGCTGGCCGCGGCCCGGGTGCGCGCGCTCACCCCGGCCCAGGTCGCCGACCGGCTGGACGACCGGTTCGCGCTGCTCTCGGTCGGCTCCAGGGGCTCGCTGCCCCGGCACCAGACCCTGCGCGCGATCGTGGACTGGAGCTGGGACCTGCTCGACGACACCGAGCGCATGGTGCTGCGCCGCCTGGCGGTGTTCAGCGGCGGCGCGACCCCGGACGCGGCCGAGCAGGTGTGCTCGCTCGACGGCCAGCCCGCCCCGGCCGCGGTCGTGGACGTCATCGCGTCCCTGGTCGACAAGTCGCTGGTGACCGCGGCGGGGGAGCGGCATGTGCGGTACGGGCTGCTGGAGACGGTGCGCGCGTACGCGGCCGAAAGGCTCGCTGAGGCGGGCGAGGCCGGCCCGGCCGCCGACGCGCACGCCGGGTACTTCCTGGACCTGGCCGAACGAGCCGAGCCGCAGCTGCGCACGCGCGACCAGCTGGCCTGGCTGGACCGGCTCTCGGCCGACCACGACAACCTGTCGGCCGCGCTCCGGCACGTGATCGCGGTCGGCGACTCCGTCGCCGCCCTGCGCTTCGTCCGGTCGCTGGCCTGGTTCTGGATCGTGCGCGACTTCGACGCCGAGGCGGGTGAGTCGGCCGCCGAGGTGCTGGCGCTGGCCGGGGACACGCCGCCCGAGGGCCTGGCCGACGCGCACGCCGTGGCCACGATCGTCGCGACCCTCGTCAAGGCCACCGCCGATGGCGTGGGAGACCTGCCAGGGTCGCTGGACGCGCTGCGCCGCCTGAGCCTGCCGCCGGACGTCGAGCATCCGCTGCTGGCCGTGGTGGGGCCGATGATGACGGTCTTGAGCGGGGACAGCGAGGGCGCCAGGAAGCAGCTGCAGGCCGGCCCGCCGCATCGCGACCCCTGGGTCAGGGCCACGCAGCTCTCGCTGGCCGGTCATCTCGCCATCAACGAGGGCGACATCGAGGCCGCGGGCGGCGACCTCGCCGAGGCCTACACCCAGTTCCTGGAACTGGGGGACCGGTTCGGGCTGATCGGGTGCCTGACCGGGCTGGCCCAGGTGGCCGCCGCCCAGGACCGCCCCGACGAGGCGGTGCGCCTGCTGGAGCAGGCGCGCGAGCACGCCAAGGGGCTGGGCGGCAACCTGGGCGGCGTCATGGGCATCGCCCTGGGCGAGGCGCGGGCCCGGGCCGGGGACATCGAGCGCGCCCGCGCCGACCTTGAGGACGGCGTGCAGAGCGCCGAGCGGGCGGGCGAGCTCGACGACGCGGCCTCCGGCTACGTCCAGCTCAGCGAGGTCGTCCGGCGTGGCGGCGACCTGGCCGGCGCCCGGGACCTGCTGCAGCGCGCGCTGGCCATCGTCGAGCCGCGGATGCACCGGCCGGACATGTTCGGCGCCGCCGCGACCGCGTTCAGCAAGCTGGGCTGCATCGCCGAGCAGGAGGGCGACCTCGACGCGGCCGGCGCCTGGCACCAGCGCGCGATCGCGGTGCTGGCCGGGGGCACGGCGGCGCTGATGCCCAGCAACCGGGCGCTGGCCACCGTGGTCGACGGGATCGCCGCGCTGACCGCGGCCCGGGGGGAGCCGGCCCGGGCCGCGGAGCTGCTCGGCCTGGCCCACCGGCTGCAGGGGTTCGGCGATGCCAGAAGCCTGGAGGTGACCAGGGCCAGGGCCGCGATCACCGCCAGGCTGAGCGAGGCGGACTTCCGCGCCGCCTACGAGCGGGGCCGGCGCCTGGGCCGGGCCGACGCGCTGGCGCTCACCCCGGGCTGAGCCGCGCGCAGCCCGGGGCGGCCGTCGCCGTCACACCTTCCTGCGGTACAGCCGCATCGCCGCCGGGAACGCCACCACCACGATCCCGGCCGCCCAGGCCAGCGTCATCAGCGCGTGCGAGCCCATCGGCCCGCCGATCGTCAGCGCGCGGACCGCGTCCGCCAGGTCGGTCACCGGGTTGATCTTCACCCAGGCCTGTAGCCAGCCCGGCATCGTGCTGGTGTTGGACAGCAGCACGCTGCTGCCGAAGACCAGCGGCATGAACCAGATGAACGACAGGCCCTGCACGGTCTCCGGGGACGGCGCGACCAGCCCGACCAGGGCCGAGACCCAGCACATGGCCAGGTAGAACACGTAGGCCAGGCCGTAGGCGGCCAGGATGTCCAGCGGCCCGGTGTGGAACCGGAATCCGAGCGCGCAACCGAACCCGGTCAGCACGATCATCACCACGCAGAACCGCACGGTGTCGCCGAGCACGGTGCCGATCAGCGGCGCCGACCGGGCGATCGGCAGGCTGCGGAACCGGTCGAACACGCCCTTATGGATGTCCTCGCACAGCGCGGTGCCCAGGCCCATGGTGGCGAAGATCGCCATCTGCCCGACCAGGCCGGGCAGCAGCAGCTCCAGGTAACTGTGCGTGCTGCCGGCCACCGCGCCGCCGAACACGTACAGGAACAGCACCAGGAACACGACGGGCATCAAGGTGACGTCCAGCAGCTTCTCCGGCGAGTGCTTGAGCTGCATGATGTTGCGCCAGGCCAGCGTGAGCCCGTTGGCCAGCGTCTGGCCGAAGCCGATCCGGTGCCGAAGTGCCGCGCGCGGCGGCGCGCTCGCCGGGGCCGCGGTCACCCCGGGCCCGGTCGTCGGTGTCAGCTGCATGGTCATGCCACGCTCCTATCGCGTTCCAAATCATCGTTCTCGGCGTGATGTCCGGTCAGGTTCAGGAACACCTCATCCAGGCTGGGCAGGCGGAGGGTCAGCTCGGCGGCCACGATGCCGGCGTCGTCCAGCCGCCGCACGACGGCGGGCACGATGGCCGGGTCGCCGATCGTCGCGGTCACCAGCCCGGTGTCGGCCGAGATCTCCGGCCGCTCCCCGGTGACCTCCGCCACGACGTCGGCCGCCTGCAGGGTGCGGGCCTGGTCGGTGGCGCGCAGGGCGAGGGTCTGGCTGCCGGTCCTGGCCTTCAGTTCGCCGGGCGTGCCCGACGCGACCACCAGCCCGTGGTCGATCACCGCGATCCGGTCGGCCAGCTCGTCCGCCTCGTCGAGGTACTGCGTGGTCAGCAGGACCGTGGCCCCGCCCGCGACCACCTCGCGGATCGTGTCCCACATCTGGAGCCGGGCGCGCGGGTCCAGCCCGGTGGTCGGCTCGTCGAGGAACAGCACCTCGGGCTCGCCGACCAGGCTCGCCGCGATGTCGAGCCGCCGCCGCATGCCGCCGGAGTAGGTCTTCAGCGCACGCCCGGCCGCGGCGGTCAGGCCGAACCGCTCGAGCAGCTCCGCCGCCCGTGCCCGGGCCGCCGGCCGGGTGAATCCGAGCAGCCGGCAGATCATGATCAGGTTCTCGGTGCCGGTCAGCTCCTCGTCCAGCGAGGCATACTGCCCGGTGAGCGCGATCAGCTGGCGCACCTCCACGGCCTCCGACAGCACGTCGTACCCGCTGACCCGGGCCGAGCCGTCGTCCGGCTTCAGCAGCGTGGCCAGGATGCGCACGATCGTGGTCTTGCCGGCTCCGTTCGGCCCGAGCAGGGCGAGCACCTGCCCTCGGTCGGCGGATATGTCGACGCCGGCCAGCGCCTGGGTGGCGCCGAATCTCTTGGTCAGCCCTTCGGCTTCGATCACTGTGGTCATGACGCCATGCTCGGCGGGCGCGCTGATACGCCGCCGTCAGCGCGCTGACAGCCGGGCGGTGTGGTTCTGTCAGCGCGCTGAGCGTCAGCGGGTGAGGCGGGCCGAGGCCAGCGGGCGGCCGTCATTCATGAGCCAGGCCCAGGCGCCGTCCGGCGCCGGCTCGACCAGGAGCCGCGGCTCGCAGCCGGGCAGCGCCGCGCGGTGGAACTCGACCTCGGCGCCGCTCGGCCGCCAGCCCAGGCCGGCCAGCGCGTCCTCGGCCGCGGCCCAGTAAATCACGTTGTTCACGTGGCCCGATGCGTCGAAGTCGCTGGCCCGCAGCGGCCACGGCGTGCCGTCGTCACCGTCGTCACCGTCGCCTCGCGCGGGCGGCCGGGGATGCGACAGCCGGACCGAGACGGTGCGGCCCGCCGCGCTGGCCCCGTATATCCGGTGGAACTCATCGCCCAGCGGGCAGGGGCGCCCGGTGGCGGGGTCCACGGCGGCCCAGACCGCCCGGGCCCGGACCAGCTCGTCGCCGCGGGCGTCGGCCAGCGTGGTGGTCCGTTCGGCCCACCGCGGCCCGGTCGCCGAGCAGAACGTCCGCAGCTCCACCCGCTGGCCCAGCCGCGGGAACCTGGCGATGTCCGCCGCGCAGCGGCGCACCACCCAGGTGTAGTCCTCGCGCCAGCCCGCGTCGACCAGGTCGCCCTCGGCCGCCTCCTGCAGGTAGAGGGCCAGCGCGTCCAGACGCAGCCGTCCGTCCAGGCCCACGTCCCGCCCCCGGACCTGCCGCCGGGTCGCGAACACCCGGCCCTGGCCCGGCCCGGCCTCCGCCGCGGCTGATGTCCCGCCCATCCCGGTATTGTGCACGCTCAGCCCGCCAGCAGCGCGTCGCGGTGCTGCCAGGCGAGGCGCAGCAGCGCCGCGCCGGCCGGCTGCATCGGCTCGCCGCCGGCAAACCGTTCAACATTCTTTATTTTGAACGCCCAGCCTCCCCCCGATCCGGGCGCCTCATCGGTCGGCAGGATCCGGCCCTCATCGTTGGCCCCCACCAGCCCGGAGAACGTGGCGTCGAACAGGTCGGGGTCAAACACCGCGACCGTCAGCAGGTCGGCCGCGAGCGTCAGCGGGTCGGTGCCCACCCCGAGCCAGAACAGCCGCAGCCGCCCGGCCCGCCGGGCCTGCGCGAGGTTCGCCTGCAGCGGCCAGCGCTCGTAGTCGATCGGCGCCACGTCGCTGTGGTAGTCCTCATCGGCCCCGAGCAGTTCCTCGGCCAGCTCCCTGACGATGCAGCGCCAGAGGCTGAAGTCGTTGGCCTGGTTCCACTCGGCGTCGTGCGAGGGCTGGAAGATGCCGACCGGGGCGACCTGGTAGAGGCCGCCGCCGCTGGCCACCCGGGCCGGGTCGCGCCAGTGCAGGATCATCGAGGCCCCCGCGCCCGCGCCCGCGCCCGCGTCCGCGCCCGCGCCCGCGTCCGCGTCCGCGCCCGCGTCCCGCCCGGCCGGCCCGGGCGCCCGCAGCACCAGGGTGCAGATCGCGGTCATCACCCCCCGGCGCCCGAGGTCGGCCGGATCGCCGACCAGCGCCCGCAGCGGCAGGTCGTCCAGGCGCGGCGGCCGGGCCGTGTCGCCGGAGGCCAGGGTGGCGGCCGCGTACTCGTGCGCGACGGCCTCGCCCACGTTGATCACCTCGAAATAGCGGCCCTCGCCGAACCCGAGGCTCGCCGCGCCCGGCTCCGCGCTCACCTCGAGCAGCCGGTAGCAGGCGCGGTCCTCGAAGATCCCCGGCCGGTTCAGCGCGCCGAGGGCGGCGGCGTAGCAGCCGAACCGGCCGGCGTCGTCGCGCAGCGGGAGCGCGGCCGCCGCCTGCGGCTCGGTGCCGTCCACGACCCGGCGCGGCCAGCCGGGGGTCCACGACAGCGTGACCTGCTCCAGCGGGACCGGCGCCTCGGGCAGCCAGCCCGGCCGGGCCAGCAGCTTCGTGCCCGCCACCTGCCGGGACCGCGGGTACAGCCCCGCCGCGGCGTGGCCGAGCTCGTGCCGGTGCCCGTTGAGGTAGGCGCGGGCGCGCAGCCACTCCTGCTGTCCGCGGCGCACGGCGTCGTCCCGGTCCGCCCGGCTGGCGGCCTCATTGGCCTCGTTGGTCACCTGGGCACCCTACGCTGAGAACCAAACGCGCCGGCCGTTCGTCTACTTAATGGACCGTGCGCCCCGATGAGCACTGCGCCCTGGTGGACAGTGCGCCGCCCGAACCGTTCCGCCCGCAACTGGCAGGAGACGGACATGTCGAGCCGGGAGCACGCTGCCGGGTCCGGGCCCCTGCCGGTGCTGCCGGACCGCGCCCGCGGCGGCGGCCTCGAGGTCACCGGGGCGGCCGGATCCTGGTTCCGGCTGGCCGACGGCCGGCTCGTGATCGACGCGAGCAACCTGGCGGCGCCGCTCGGGCACTGTCACCCCGATCTGGTCGCCGCGGTGCGCGCGGCGTCGGCCAGCCCGGCGGCGGGCGGGGGATGGAACTGGCGCGGCCGCCAGCGCGCCGCCGACGACCTGCTGGAGCAGGCGTTTGGCGACGAGGACGACTGGGTCGGCGCGGTGCGTTTCTTCGCCAGCGCACACGAGGCCAACGACCAGGCGCTCGGCCTGGCCCAGGCGCTGACCGGGCGGGGCCCGCTGGTGACCAGGGAGCGCGCCTACCACGGCTTTCCGCGCCTGGCCGGGGCGCGCCGCCTGCCCGCGCCCCGCTGCCGGGTGAGCGCCCCCTGCGAACCCGGCGGGCACTGCCGCTGCCTGCCGGGTGACCGGCCGGCCACGCTGGCCGGCGCCGCCGCCGTGATCATCGACTACAGCCAGGGCGGGGTCTACCCGGCCCCCGCCTACCAGGACCAGCTGGCCGAGGCGGCCCGGGCGGCCGGGGTGCTCTGGGTCGCCGACGAGGTGGTGACCGGCCTCGGCCGGCAGGGCCGGTGGCTGACGTTCCAGCGGGGCCGGTCCCGGCCCGACATCGTGACCCTGGGCAAGGGGCTCGCCGGGGGCGTCGGGCCGGCCGCGGCCGTGGTGCTGTCGCGGGAGGTGGCCGACGGGCTGAACTACCAGCTCTGGCAGTCCTATAGCACCTTTCGCGGCCACCCGCTGACGACGGCGGCGATCAGCGCCACCGTGCGCCGGATCGCGCGGGACGGCCTGGTGGACCGGGCCGACGCGCTCGGCGGCGAGTTCCGGGCGCGGCTGACCCAGATCGCGGCCGCCCATCCCAGTGTGCGCCGGGTGGACGGGCTCGGCCTGCACTGGACGATCGAGCTGCGCGCCGCCGACGCGCCGGGGCGGCCCGCCGACCCGGCCAGCCCGGCCGGCCCGACCCCGGCCGAGCGCGTGGTCGAGGCCGCGCTGGACGCGGGGGTACTGATCGCCACCCGAGAGGAGGCATCGCTGTTGATCGCGCCGCCGCTCAACGTGGCGGACAGCGAGGTCGACCTGATCGTGCGCGCGCTCGACCGCGCGCTGGCCGTGACCGACGCCGCCCTGTCACAGCATCACGTGTCCTGACCCTCGGCCTCTGGCGCGCGTCGCGGTCCGAACTGTGCGAACTCCCGTATCCGCCGTTCGGCCTCGGCGGCCAGCTCGGCTCGGCCGGCGGGAAAGGCCTGCCAGCCCGGGCGCCCCGGCGCGCCCGGGTCGGCGACGACGCCGGCTTCGGGGTCGGCGGAGGCCTCGGCGAACAGCCGGGCGCCGACCCGGACCGGCGCGTCCGCGACGGCGGCCAGGATCACGGCGTCGCTGGGCCGGGCGTCGACCTCGCCCGGCCCCGCCGGTCCGTCCACCAGCACCACCGCGTAGTAGGTGCCTTCGTCCAGCCGGGTGATCCTGGCCTCGGTGACCCGGGCCCCGGCCGCCGCCAGCAGGCTCGCGGCCATCTGGTAGGTCATCGGGCGCGGGGTCTCGACCGCCTCCACGGTCAGCGCGAGCGCGGTGGCCTCGGCCGGGCCGATCCAGATCGGCAGCTGTCCCTGCCCGCCGGCCATCTCGAGCACCATGACGTGCATGCGGGTGGCCGGGTCGCCGTCGCCCCGCCGGACGTCGGCCACGCGGGCGTCGATCCACTCGGGCGCATCGGTTGTCGCTGTCATTGCGGTCTCCTCCTGGATGTCGACGAGCGGGGCGAGTCTCGGGGCGAGGGCGGCCCGGGCCTGATGCAGCCGGGCCTTCACGGCCCCGACCGAGACGCCGAGCTCCGCGGCCACCTCCCGGTGGCTCAGGCCCTGCAGGTAGAACAGGAACACCGCCTCGCGCTGGCCGTCGGCCAGCCCGGCGATCGCGGCCCGGACCCGGCCCGCGAGGTCGGCCAGTTCGGCGAGCTCGTCCGGCCCGGCACCGTCGCCTGTGCTCCGGCCGGGGTCCGGGTCCGGCCGCTCGGCGCGGAGCTGGCGGAGCCAGCGCCGCGAGACGTTCAGGGCGATCCCGCAGAACCAGGGGCCGAACCGGTCGGCGCTGCGCAGCCGGTCCAGCCCGGTCATGGCGGCCACCGCGGCCTCCTGGACCGCGTCGCGGGCCAGGTCGTCCGAGCCGAGCAGCCGGGCCGCGAGCGCGCTGGCGGTGCGCTGGTGGCGGCGGACCAGTTCCGCGAACGGCTCCCTGGCGCCGCCCAGGGCCGCGCGCACCAGGTCCGCGTCGGTCGCCTGGTGATCCCGCGGCTGTCCCACGCCTCATAGTGCCCGCAACGGGGCGAAGGGTTAGCCCGGGCGGGCCATGAATTCGGGCAGCCGGAAATTCATGGCGGGGTCTTCGGCCGCCTGAATTAGGCTCTGGGCATGTCACTGGTGGTCACCGACCTCTATCGCTATCCGGTCAAGTCGTGCCGGGGGCAGCAACTCCGCGACGCCGCGGTCGAGCCGTGGGGGCTCGCCGGTGACCGCCGGTGGATGGTCGTCGACGCTGGCTGCGGGGTGCTGACCGCGCGGGAGCGGCCGCCGATGGTGCTGGTCACCCCGCACCTGCGTGATGGCGCGCTGCTGCTGACCGGGCCCGGCGCGCCGGATCTGACGGTGCCGGTCCCGGCGGGTGAAGAGCTGATTCCGGTCACCGTGTGGGACAGCAAGCTGCTGGCCGCTCCGGCCGGCGCGGCGGCGGACGCCTGGTTCAGCAAGGTGGTCGGCGAGCCGGTGCGGCTGGTCTACCTGGATGACCCGACGCGCCGGCCGACCAATCCGGCCTACAGCCAGGCCGCCGACCGGGTCTCGTTCGCCGACGGCTATCCGCTGCTGCTCACGACCGACAGCTCGCTGGCCGACCTGAACGAGCACATCGCGGCCGGCCCGCGTGCCTTCGAGGGCCCGCTGCCCATGATGCGGTTCCGGCCGAGCGTGGTCATCGGGGGCACTGCGGCCTGGGACGAGGACGCGTGGCGGCGGCTGCGCATCGGGGACGTCGCGTTCCGGGCGGTCAAAGGCTGTGCCCGGTGCGTGCTGACCATGATCGACCCGGACACCGCGGTGTCCGGCAAGGAACCGATCGCGACGCTGGCCAGGATCCGGCGCTGGGACGACGGGACCTGGTTCGGCGTCAACCTGATCCCGGACCTGAACGGCGGCGGCACCTCGATCCGGGTCGGCGACCCGGTCGAGGTGCTGGAGCGCGACGAGAGCTCCGACGGCCCGCTGCGCTGACCGCGGGAAGCCGCGGAGCGGGCCTCAGGCCGTCTCGGGCGCGGCCGGACGGCGGGTCAGGAACAGCCCGATCGCGTAGCTCAGCAGCGCCACCCCGGTGGCCAGCGCCATCCCGTAGGAGGCCGCGTTCGTGCTGTCGCGCACGAAGCTGGCGCCGTAGCCGGCGGCGGCCAGGATGGCCAGGAAGCCGATGGCCGAGGTCACGACCGAGGCACGGTGCCGGGCAATGGCGGCCCGGACGATCATGGAGATCGCCATCAGGATCAGGAGCAGGCCGATGACCGCGTGCACGGCCAGCGCCGGGCCGCTGGTGAACGCCTTCCCGATGTCGCGCCCCCCGTTCCCGGCGGCCGGCAGGCTGACGTAGAGGTTGACGCCCATGCCGAGACCGTACTGGATCAGGAGCAGGATCAGCGCGGCCAGATTGCCCCGGGCCAGGTTCTCCCGCCAGCGATCCGGCCGGCCGGGGGCCGGCATGGTCGTCTCGGCCTGGTTCGTCGTCATGACCTGGCCCCTCCCGAACGCCGTCGCCACCACAGCAGCCGGGCGGCCAAAAGCGGAATCAGCCACAACACGGGCCACCACCCTACTCCGCCGCCCCATTGGTGATGCCAGCCCGCTCCCACCGCATGGGCGGTCAGCACCGCGGTGACCAGAACCGCGGCGATCAGGACCGGGACCAGCGCCCGGGCCAGCGGCGGACGCCCTGCGCTGACGGGCTGCGACGGCCCCGCGGGCGGCCGCGGCAGGTCGGCCAGCAGCGGGTCGAGGTCGCCGCGGACCCTGGCCCGAAGGGCGCGCCCGGTCCGGTCGTCGAGCTCGGCCGCGTCCAGCCTGCCCGCCTGGAAATGCTGGCTGAGCTCGGTCACGGCCGCGTCGCGGTCGGCGTCGGACACCCTGAGCCGGCTCTGTGCCGTGTCATCCATTGCTCGCTCCCATCTAGTCACGCTCAAGAACTATCACGCTCCGAAAGTATTGTCCAACGTGATAGTTTCTCTGTATGGCTGATTCCCGAGCGACCGGCCCGGGCCACGCCGGTGGCGACGGCGACCTGGGCTACCTCCTGGTCCAGCTGGGCTTTCACGCGGCCAGGCGGTTCAGTGAGCGGCTCGCCCCGCTCGGCCTGGAGCCGCGTCAGTTCGGCATGCTGACCCGGCTGGGGGCGAACGAGGGCCGGTCCCAGCAGGCCATCGGGGAGCTGATGGGGCTCAACGCGACCCGCATGGTCTTTCTCGTCGACGAGCTGGAGCAGCGCGGGCTGGTCGAGCGCCGTCGCAATCCCGCCGACCGGCGCTCCTATGCCCTCTACCTGACCGACCTCGGCCGGGCCACGCTGCGCGAGGCGCGGCAGGCCAGCGCCGCGCCCGAGGACCAGATCGGCGCCTCGCTCACCGAGCCGCAGCGACGCGAGCTGACCCGCCTGCTGCGCCGGCTGGCCGACGAGCAGGGGATAGCCGCGGACAGCCTGCCGGGCCCGCCGCCCGGGGTCCGCTGACCGCCGCGAGCCGCCGCGACGCGCCGGACGGTAGGCTGACCGGCACATGACTGCCAGGCCCCGCGCCCCCCACCCGGCCGGCGTCCGCAGCGGGGCCCACCGCCGCCCGATCCTGATCGGGCTCATGATGACCATGGCGCTGTCCGCCGTGGACACCACGATCGTCTCCACCGCGATCCCTCAGGTCGTGCGCGATCTCGGCGGGTTCACGCTCTTCAGCTGGGTGTTCTCCAGCTACCTGCTGACCCAGACCGTGACCATCCCGATCTACGGCAAGCTGGCCGACCAGTGGGGCCGCAAGCCGGTCCTGATCGCCGGGTCCCTCATCTTCCTGGCCGGCTCCGCGCTCTGCGCCTCGTCGTGGAGCATGATCAGCCTGATCTGCTTCCGCGGGCTGCAGGGTCTCGGCGCGGGCTCGATCAACGCGACCGTGAACACCCTGGCCGGTGACCTGTACGAGCTGGAGGAGCGGGGCCGCGTGCAGGGCTGGCTGTCCAGCGTGTGGGGCATCTCCGCGGTGTTCGGCCCGACGCTGGGCGGGTCGCTGGCCCAGTACGCGTCGTGGCGGTGGATCTTCCTGATCAACCTGCCGATCGGCGCGGCGGCGATCGCGCTCATCGCGCGCTACCTGCACGAGGACGTGTCCAGGACCCGGCACCGGATCGACGGGGCCGGCGCGCTGGCCGTGCTGGTCGGCGCGGGCGCGCTGATGTTCGGACTGCTGCAGGGCGGCGTGGCCTGGTCCTGGTGGTCGGCGCCGAGTGTGGCGGTCTTCGCCGTGGCCATCCTGGCCACCGGGACGGCGGTCATCGTGGAGCGCCGCGCCGCCGAGCCGATCCTGCCGACGTGGCTGTGGAAGCGACGCGCGCTGGCCGGCTCCGGCCTGGCCAGCGCCGGCCTCGGGCTGCTGGTCATCGGGCCGACCACGTTCCTGCCCACGTACGGCCAGCTGGTGCTCGGCCTCGGCGCGGTGGCCGCGGGCGCGGTGCTGGGCACGATGAGCTTCGGCTGGCCGCTGGCCACCTCGCAGTCCGCCAAGCTGTTCCTGCGGTTCGGCTTCCGCAACACGGCGTTCATCGGAGCCGGGATATGCCTGGCCGCCGTGGCCGGGTTCCTGCTGCTGCCCGCTCAGGCCGAGGTCTGGCAGCCGATCGCCGATACGTTCCTGCTCGGCGCGGGACTCGGGCTGCTGTCGGTCTGCACCGTGGTCGGCGCCCAGTCGACCGTGGGCTGGAGCCAGCGCGGCGTGGTCACCGGCTCGGTCATGTTCTGCCGCTACCTAGGCCAGAGCCTCGGCGCCGCGATCTTCGGCGCGATCTTCAACTCCAGCCTCGCCGCGCGGCTGCGGGCCGCGCCGCCGCAGATCCGCACGCACCTGCCGGACAGCGTCAGCGGCGTCAGCGCCGCGATCGGCCGGACCAGCGGCCTCCGCCCGGCGCTCGGCTACCTGCGATCGGCCATCTCCGGGGCGACCCACGACGTGTACGCCGCCCTGGTCATCTCCGCCATCGCCACCATCGCGATCATCGCGATCATCCCCCGGCGCCTGGCCACGCCCGCCCCGGACGAGCCGGCCGAGCCGGCCGATGAGCCCACCGGCCAATCCCGCTTACCCGACGTGCATTTGTCACGCAGGCGATAGCGGTTAAGGCTTTACCGGTCATAGATCCTTTAGCCGGGCCGGGCGTAAACGGCCAGTTAGTTACCTCTTGACGAACACGGTAGGCCGTGTTACGACTGCCTCGTAGGCATGCATGATTCGCCTGGGGGGCCGCATGCTTCGTGCTGGGTGGGCCAGAATCGCAAATCCACTTGCGAAAGCATCGCCATTGCTCGCCAACACCGGGGGAGGAAAAATGTCTAAGCGACGTGAAGAGGCCCGTCTGCGTCGGGCCGCTGAAGCTGGTGACATCGACGCTGCAACCGATCTGGCCGACATGCTGGAAGAAGACGGAGACTTGTCTGGCGCTGAGTACTGGAACCGCCGTGCCGCCAACGCTGGTGACATGTATGGGGCGCTGAGCCTCGGGCTAATACTGTGCGATAAAGGAAATATGGAAGAAGGAGCGGAGTGGCTTCAGTCCGCAGCGACGTCCGAGAATCCTCCATCCGAAGGTCTGGCGGGGGTCGCGGCCGGTGCCTTCGGCCGCGCCCTGCTGCGGCTTAACAGACTCGACGAAGCTGAGCCCTGGATAAACAAAGCGGTCGCAGCCGGGATGGAAGAGGCGGAAGAAGATCTCGAGAAGCTTCAAAGAGCTCGCAGCCGCGCAAACGCGGGCGGAGGGAACCAGAGCTCAGGCGACGAGGTGCTGCAGACTTTTAAAGTGTCAAGCGTCATGTTTTACGATGGCAGCGGGCACCGTCTCGGGCCGTCTCTGTGCACCCTGACGAGAACGCGCTTCATCATTGATGATGCGCGAGGAGGCATCAGTCAGATTCTCCTGCGCGATATTAACGGCGTGAGCACTCCAGGTCGGCTCGTATCGCCGAAACAGTTGCGCATCACTACGCCGGGGCTAGGATACGACATCTATTGTGAAACCAAGGACCAAAAGAACACGCTCGAAGCCTGGCTGTCGAGGGCAATACGCGGATTCTAATCACCTGTCGCACGCCCGGCTCTTGGGCCCGGCCCAGCGCGTGCCGTTGCGGCGCTAACCCTTGCGCCCCCTGGGCCGTCCGGCGATGTTCTCAACGAGGCCCAGCAGGTCGTCGACGTCGGCCTCGAACTCCGCGTCCCAGTCGACCGGCGCGTCGAGCCACTTGTGCAGCCTGGCGTGGCCGGGCAGCGCGCCCTCCGGCAGCTGGCCGCGCCGGCCGCGTGGGTCGAGTTCGCCCGGCCCGAACCGGCCGCCCACCTCCGAGGCGGCGTAGCCCAGGATCAGCGTGCTGAACATTCGCTCCACGCGCGGCACGTCGGCGTCGGGCACGCCCGCGTCGAGCAGCGCCGTATAGATCCGGTCGACGGCGACGACGCCGTCCGCGGTGATGGCCGGGCGGGCGAACAGCAGCGCCGCGGCCCATGGGTGCCGGTGCGCCAGCCCGCGGCCCGAACGGGCCAGGGCGCGAAGGCGCTGCTGCCAGCCGGGGCCGGCATCGTCCGGGGTCAGGTCGACGAGCAGCCGGCCCACCATGCCGTCGAGCAGCGCGGCCTTGTTGCCCACGTAGGGGTAGAGCGCCATCGGGGTGACTCCGGTCCGCTCGGCCACCGACCGCATCGACACCGCGGCGAGGCCCTTCTCGTCGGCCAGGGCCAGCGCCGCGTCCAAAATGATTTGCCGCCTGCTCTCCATGTCTCTACACTGTAGATCTCTACGATGTAGATCACAATTCGGAGGTGCCCGGTGGGCGCGTGCCAAGCGGAACCGGCGGAGTCGTCGGCGTACCGGCCCGCGGAAGGCGGGCCGGACAGCGGGGGAGTCGCCGGTGCCAGTGTTCCGGCCGGGCAGCGGGCGATGAAGCGGGCGATGAATGTGAATCCGCTGCCGTGGGGTGTGGCCCAGATTCACTTTGATCATGGCGGCACCGATCGCGAGCCGATGCTGGCGGCCCGCGGGCTGGTGAAACGCTACGGCGACCGGCGTGCGCTGGACGGGTTCGACCTCAGCGTCGTGCCCGGCGAGATCGTCGGCCTGGTCGGGCACAACGGCGCGGGCAAGACCACGTTCGTCGAGGTGGTCACCGGCCTGATCCGGCCGGACGCCGGCCAGGTGTGCGTCGGCGGCGTCGACGTGCGCCGTGAGCCGCGCGCGGCAAGGCGGCTGCTCGGCGTCGCGCCGCAGGAGCTGGCCCTGTACGTGAGCGCCACCGTCCGGGACAACCTCCGGCTGTTCGCCGCGCTGGCCGGGCTGCGCGGCGCCGCCCGGCACCGGGCCGTCGACCGGGTGGCCGAGGAACTGCAGCTGACCGGGGTGCTCGGCCAGCTCACGGGGCTGCTCTCCGGCGGCCAGCGGCGGCGGACCCAGGCGGCGGCCGCGCTGGTGGCGGACGTCCCGCTGCTGCTGCTCGATGAGCCGACCGCGGGCGCCGACCCGCAGACCCGCGCCGCGCTGCTCGAGGCGGTCCGGGCCCGGGCCGCTCGCGGCGCCGCGGTGCTCTACACCACGCACTACCTGCCCGAGCTGGCCGATCTCGGGGCCACGCTGGCCGTGGCCCGGCGGGGCCGGATCATCGCCCGCGGCACCCAGGCCGCGCTGACCAAGGGGCTGCCCGGCGAACTGCGGCTGCGCCTGGCCACCGCGCCCAGCCTGCCGGACCTGCCCGCGGCCCTGGCCGGCCGGTCCCGGGTCGTCGACGGCGAGCTGCGGATCGCGAGCGCCGAGCCGCCCGCCGACCTCGCCGCGCTGCTGGCCGCCGGATGCGCGCCGGTCTCGGTCGACGTCCGCCGCCCCGATCTCGACGATCTGTACCGTTCTCTGGCCGTGGAGGCTCCCGATGCTGCCTGACGCCGCGTGCCGCACCGGCGCGGTCATCCGCCACAACACGATGCTGCTCCTGCGCGAGCCCGGGCCGCTGGCCAGCCGCCTGATCATGCCACTGGCGTTCATTGCCCTGCTGCACCCGCTGTACCAGGCCGCGGAGGGGCACGCCGCGGGGGCCAGCCAGGCGGTCATCGCCACCCTGGTCACGTTCTCCCTGCTCGCCCTCAGCATCGTGGGCGGCTCGATCCTCGTCGAGCGGGTCTGGCACACCTGGGAGCGGGTCCGCCAGACACCGCTGCGCCCGGCCGAGCTGCTCACCGGCAAGGCCGTCCCGGTCCTGGTCGCGCTGCTGGCCCAGCAGGCGCTGATCGTCGGCTTCGGCGTGGCGGTGCTCGGGATGGGCGTGGCCGGGCCGGCGCTGCTCGCGCTGGCCGTGCTGGCCTGGAGCCTCACGCTGCTCAGCCTGGGCGCCGCGATCGGCGTGCTGGCCCGCAGCTTCAGCGAGCTGTCGGTGATCTACGACATCGGCGGCATGCTGCTGAGCAGCCTGGGCGGGGCGCTGGTGCCGCTGTCCGCGCTGCCGGGCTGGGTGCGGCACGTCGCGCCCGCCTCGCCCGGCTACTGGGCGGTGTCCGCGCTGAAGGCCGCGCTGAGCGGGAACGGCCCGGGCACGCTGCGAGCCTCCGCGGTGCTCGCCGGGTTCGCCCTGGCCTGCGGCCTGGTCGCGGCCGCGCGGGTCGGCCGGGGCGCGGCCCGCTCGGCCAGCCTGTGACCGCGGCGCTGGGGGCCGGTAATCTAACGGCCGACGCCGTGGGCCGGCGCGCGGTGGCCCGGCGGTCGAGGAGGCAGGGATGGCGGATCCCGGTGGCTGGGTCGTGGTCGGCCTCGACAACGGCGGAACGACGGTCAACGCGACCGTGCTGGACTCCGATGGCCGTTTCCTCGTGGACCGCCTGGTGGAATCGCCGAGCTACGTCAAAGAGGGACCGGAGAAGGCGATCGAGGCGCTGTCCAGGTCGCTGGAACAGGTCCTGGACCTGACCAGCACGCCGCGGGCCCGGGTGCGGGCGGTCGGCCTGGACACGCCGGGCCCGGTCAGCGCGGACGGGATCATCGCGTCCGGGGGAGCCACCAACTTCGGCCACGCGAGCTGGCGCGGGTTCGATGTCCGCGGCGCGCTCGAGGGCCGGATCGGGCTCCCGGTCGTGTACAGCAACGACGCCAACGCGGCCGCGCTCTACGCCCATCACGTGTACTTCGAACCCGAGCAGGCGGCGCAGCGGTCCTCGGTCTCGGCGATCGTCGGCACCGGCCTGGGCGGCGGCGTGGTCGAGCGCGGGCAGATCGTCAGCGGGGCGGCCGGGATGGCCGGGGAACTCGGGCACGTCTGGATCCCGATGGAGGGCCTGATCGCCGCGGGCCAGTCGCTGCCCGGCTGCAACTGCGGCCTGTCCGGTGACGCCGAGAGCGTGGCCTCGCTGACCGGGATCGAGAAGAACCTGCTCCCGTACTGGCTGACCCGGTACCCCGATCACGAGCTGGCCCGGGTCGACCCCGGGCGCGCGGCCAAGCTGGTACGCGGCTTCGGCGAGGCCGGCGACGAGATGGCCCTGGCCATCTTCGGGCAGCAGGCCATGGCGATCGGCCGCCTGTTCACGATCGCGGCCAACTTCACCGACCCGGACGTGTACTTCGTCGGCGGCGGGGTGGTCGAGGCCGCGCCGCACTTCCGGGACTGGTTCCTGGACCGGGTGCGCGAGCACACCGTCCTGCGCGATGAGCAGGCGCGGATCGAGCACGTGGCCCTGGTTCCCGACCTGGACATGGCCGGCGCTCGCGGTTCGGCGATCGCGGCCAGCGCCGCCGTCCGCGCTCGCGGCTAACATGTTAAGTAGGGAATACTTCCGGAAGGCAATCCGGGAAGTTACGATCTGGGACGCAATCGAGACTGGGGCGTTTCCGTTCTTAGCGTGGATGTTCCTGGAACTGTGTGCTCAGATCGTAGGCAGTCCGGCCTGGCGCACCCGGCTCAGGGCCCGGAGGATACAGATTGCCGGGCTGCGCGCTAAGCCGGGATCCGACGATGCGCTTTCTTTCATGGACTCGTATCTTGAAGCATGGATTGTGCTGGAAGCCAGGCAGGCCAGGTTTGATAGCCGGGTGCAACGGTACGTTCCTCTGGCATTCCTGATGGTCGTTAACCTGCCGGTATTCATATTGCGGATCTTCATAGCAAAATGGCGGGCCGACGCTCGTCGAACGCGCAGCAGGCTTGATGTGCTTACCGTGATAGCCTGGCGAGCGATCAGTTTGGGCGTCTCCTTCAGGCTGGCGCTCAGGTTCGTGGCCACGATCCTCGCTGGATTCGACGGAAACGGTGGCCCGCTACTGGGGCGCCTGGCCGGTTGGGATGCCGAGCCCGTCGATCGCCTCGACGTGATGAGACGGGAGCATGACCGGTGCCTTGCGGTGTTGCAGGGCGAGGATCCCTGGATATTGCTGCTGCGTACATTCACCCTGCCGCAACCCTTCAAAGCGGCGGAATCCATACAACGCGCGACAGGGCGCAAGATCGTAATGCTGGCCGATCCGTCGCTGCGGGACTTTCTAAGACTGAAAGTGCAGGATCCTGATCAGCTTTATTACGGTTCTACCCGGGTCACGGAAGACCCTCGCTTTAAAAATATCACTAGGATAGAAGACGGACTGCCGGCGGGCGTCCATCTTATGTTCGCGGCCCAGGATCAGTGGGTGAAAGCCGTCGGCACGTTAATATCCCGCGCTTCTGCGATCGTAATTCTTAATGGTCGCCTAACTCGCGGCCTCCGGCGCGAACTGCGGCTTATTAAACAAGCAAATGCATGGAACAAGTGTGCCAGGGCACCTTTTTCTACTCTGCTGAGCGACAAGTTCTTCGTGCATCTGATTCCTCGCCAAGTGGTGGGAATAGCTGAATTCAAGACCATCGAAGATCTCAATGACATCATGCAGGTTGTTTTCGATGCGGGGCCTGCCGGTCAACCCAGCGAGCATCGCAGCGGCAAAGTTAAACAGTGAACTTGTCCAGGCGGGCCAGCAGGTTGAGCATCACCTCGTCGGCGCCGCCGCCGATGCCGACCAGCCGGCTGTCCCGGTAGAACCGCGCCGTCCAGGTCTCCTCCATGTACCCGGTGCCGCCGTGGAACTGCAGGCAGGTGTCGGCGATCTCGCGGGATAGCCGGCCGATGGTGAGCTTGGCGATCGTGGCGAACCGGGTCGTGTCCTCGCCGCGCAGGTAGGCCTCGGCGCACGCGTAGTTGTAGTGCCGGACCAGGTCCAGCTGGGCCGACAGCTCGGCCAGCCGGTACGAGACGTGGTCGTTGGCCAGCAGCGGCCGCCCGAAGACCCGGCGCTGGGCCAGGTACTCACGGGTCCGGTCCAGGGCCTTCTGCATCGAGCCGACGTGCAGGTAGGCCGCGATCATGCGCTCGGCCTGGAACTGCTCCATCTGCTGCTGGAAGCCGCGCCCGATCTCGCCGATCGTGTTGGCGACCGGCACCCGCAGGTCGGTGAACGAGAGCTCGGCGGTGTCGGACGACCGGTTGCCCAGCTTGTCCAGCGTGCGGGACACGCGGAAGCCGGGCCGGTCGGTCTCCACCACGATCTGCGACATGCCCCGGTACCCGCCCTCGCCCGAGGTCCGGGCCAGCAGGCAGACCCAGTCCGCCTGGGCCCCGTTGGTGATGAACATCTTGCTGCCGTTGATCACCCAGTCGTCCCCACCCGCCTTCCCCTTCACGCGCTCCGCGCGGGTGCGCAGGCCGGCCACGTCCGATCCGGCGTCCGGTTCGGTCACCGCGATCGAGCACACCATCTCGCCGCTGATGGCCGGGGCCAGGAAGCGTTCCTTGAGCTCGTGGCTCCCGTACCGGTGCAGCGACGGGGTGGCCATGGCCATCTGAACCGCGATGCCCATCGGCACGCCGCCGCAGTCGATCCGGCCGAGTTCCTCGCCCGCCACCACCGTGAACGAGTGGTCCGCGCCCTCGCCGCCGTAGGCCGGGTCGTACTCCAGGCCGAGCAGCCCGATCTTGGCCAGGGTCGGGAACAGCTCGTGCGCCGGGAACCGGCCGGCCCGCTCCCACTCGTCGACGTGCGGGTTGATCTCGCGCTCCACGAGGTCGCGCACGCTCGCGCGCAGCGCCTCGTGCTCGGCCGTGAACTGCATGCCTCGAGGTTATCGCCGCCCGGACTGAGGCCACAGGGGGCGAACGGCGTGCCATCCGCTAGCGCAGGATCTCGACGAGGAGCACCCAGGCGTTGATCAGGCCGAACGCGATCGCGGCCAGCACGCTGGGCACGAGCCAGTACAACCCGCCGCCGCCATGGGCCAGCAACGTCGCCCCGGCCAGGATGAGGCAGCCGCAGCTCACGATCGGCGGAGCGAGCCGGGCCACGATCCAGGTCAGCTGGGTCTCCTTGTCCGACCGTCCCGACCGCTGGTTGACGATGAGGCCGAAGCCCCCGATGACGACGCCGACGACGAGCAGTTCGGTGCCCAGGGCGGCATCGGGCTGGCCCGGGACCAGCAGCAGAATCCCGGCGATCAGGGGCGTGACGAACAAGATCAGGGTCAGGCCCGCGCGACCCGGCAGGTTGCGGTACTTGAGGATCTCGCTCAGGTTGATCGACACCGCCACGAACACCAGCCCGGCCAGGGCCGCCGACGCCCCGGCCACCCCCACGCCGAAGTCGGCCCAGCGGCCGGCCGCGTAGGCCGTCACCACGCGCGGACCGGCGTGACCGGCGTGACCGGCGTGACCGGGGTGACCGGCGTGACCGGCGTGACCGGCGTGACAAGGCCCGGGATCACGTGATCATCCACATGAGAATCATGCCGTACCGGCCGGAACTCCCGACAGGCCATCGCGCGGCGGGGCCGCGATATTCGGTTGCCGGGGGCGGCTGCGCGTGACAGCCTCGGGACCCACGGAAGGTACCGGCGCCCGCCGGTGCCCTCGGCCGACCAGAAGGGAGAGCCACCGCAATGTTCGCGTCTGCCGTGCGGCTCAGGCCGCCCTTCTGCCCGAGGAGCACCACCCATGCCGGACTTCGCCGACAAACCCCGCGACAAGCGGCGGCTTGATCACGACTCTGCCGACGACCTCGACCTCGACCTCGACCTCGACCTCGACTTCGACGACCTCGACGACCTCGACGAACTCGACGAACTCGAGGACTTCGAGGACTTCGACGACTACGCCGGCTTCGACGACGAGCCCGCCTTCGCCAAGCGCAACCGGCACCGCCGCCGGCTGCCGCCCGCCGACGCCTTCGACCACGTAGACCGGCTGCCCGAGGGCGACCGCTGGTCCACCTGGGACCAGTCGACCGCGGGGGAGCGGGGACCGAGCCCGTACCCGGCGTGGCTGGTCACCGAGCTGGCCGCCACGGACACCGAGCTCGGGATCCTCAAGACGGGCAAGGAGGCCGACGTCTTCCTGCTGCGCCGCGCGGTGCCGCGCGGCGGCCGGTCCTGCCTGCTGGCCGCCAAGCGGTACCGGGCCGCCGAGCACCGGATGTTCCACCGCGACAGCGCCTACCTCGAGGGCCGCCGGGTGCGCGAGTCGCGGGTCAGCCGGGCCATGGCCGCCCGCACCGCGGCCGGGCGGGAGATGCTCGCCGACCAGTGGGCCAACGCCGAGTTCGCGGCGCTGTCCCGGCTCTACACGGCGGGCGTGCCGGTGCCGTACCCGGTCCAGGTGACCGGCACCGAGGTGCTGCTGGAGTTCATCGGCGACGCCGACGGCACCGCCGCGCCCCGGCTGGCCGAAACCCGCCCGGACGGCGACGAGCTGGCCGCGCTGTGGGAACAGCTGGTACAGGCCATGGTCGCCCTGGCCCGGGAGGGCCTGGCCCACGGCGACATGTCCGCCTACAACCTGCTGGTGCATGACGGCCGCCTGATCCTCATCGACCTGCCCCAGGTCGTCGACGTGATCGCGAACCCGCGCGGCGCGGAATTCCTCGACCGCGACGCGGCCAACGTGGCCCGCTGGTTCGCCGCGCGCGGCCTGGCCGCGGGCTCCGGGGCCGCCGGGGCCACGCCCGCCCCGGGCGACCTGGCCGGGCTGCTGCGCGCCGAGGCGCGGCTCGGGCCGGGCTACGGCTCTTGAGCGCGCGCCCCGTCCGGCCGCAGTTTCCCGACGAACGCGCGGGTCGCGGCGGCCGGGTCGTCGGCCTCGGTGATCGCGCGCACGA
>Ga0335072_10001452_pt1 | contig 38608 bp, 34 predicted proteins | sample Lox_Sample_21_FD_206725 | JGI IMG/M metagenome (GOLD analysis project Ga0335072, IMG submission 206725) | Soil microbial communities from Loxahatchee National Wildlife Refuge, Florida, United States - Lox_Sample_2.1 | ecosystem: Environmental > Terrestrial > Soil > Wetlands | place: USA... | reverse complement strand
TCTCAGCGTCGAGACCTGGGGCACCCTGAGGCATGGGTCAACCCCACCCTAGCCGCAAAAACAAAGACGCGGCGAGGGTGGGGCACCCGGGGGGTGTGGAGATGGGGGCATTTTTCCCAGGTCTCAGAGTCGAGACCTGGGGCACCCTGGGGCTTTGGGCCAACCCCACCCTAGCCGCAAAAACAAAGACGCGGCGAGGGTGGGGCACCCGGCAAAAGAGAGCGCATGGGCATCCGGAGAGCGGAGAAGAGTTGGGGCTTTGGGCCAACCCCACCCTAGCCGCAAAAACAAAGACGCGGCGAGGGTGGGGCACCCGGGAGGGTGTGGAGATGGGGGCATTTTTCCCAGCACCCGGGGGATCTTTTTGACGTGAAGGGATGCGCGCTAGAAACGGAGGAGGTAGCTGACTTTGAGGTAGATGGTTTTGCCGTCGTTCATCAGCGAGGAGTAGGTCGAGGGGAGGATGGGGTCCTGGGGGTTGCAGGCGCCGTCGGGGTCGCGGGTGCAGAGGGAGCGGTCGATGTTGGCGAAGTTGCCGATGTAGCCGAAGTAGACTGCGGTGCCGGGGTGGGGCATGTAGGTGAAGAGGGCGTCGGCGAAGAGGGTCTTGGAGTTGGTGAGGTCGGTGGAGTCCTGGTGGGGCAGCGTGGAGATGTACTGGCCGGTGAGGTTGAAGGATGCGGCCTTGGTGAGCTGGTAGTTCCAGCGCGAGATGAGCTCGTGATTGTCGTAGACGTCCGCGCCGCTGTCCGGCTGGGTGAAGTGGGTGTAGACGTAGCTGGTCTGGAGGTCGAGGCCGGCGGCGGGCTTGATCTCGAGGTTCATGTTGGGGGAGGACATGTTGACGGGGGCGGGGCCCTGGCTGGCGGGGGGCGAGTAGTTGACCACGGGGCCCTGGTTGTAGCCGGCGCCGAGGGTGAAGTAGGGGGTGGGCGCGGAGTAGAAGTTGACGCCCGCGGTGTGGCTGTGCCACTCGACGTTGTTGGTGAGCGCGGAGTAGTCGATGGGGCGGAGGCGGTCCTGGCCGAGGTCGAGATAGGCGGAGACGCTGGTGCTGTGGTGGAAGTTGATGAAGTAGGAGGGATTGAAGTAGTAGTCGAGGGGCAGGCCGGAGTGGTCCCAGATGCGCTCCATATAGATATTGGGGCCGTGGGAGAGGATGGGGCCGTGGGCGGGGCGGAAGGTGTAGCCGATGTGGCCGTTGGGCTCGCGCACGTCGGGGCGCTGGAAGAAGCCGGTGTCGGTGATGAAGCCGGCCGCGGTGTCGCTGTAGGCGGCCCACCAGTTCCAGTGGAGATCGCTGTAGCTGACCTGCTGGGTGAAGGCCTGGCCGCTGCAGGTGAGGGAGGTGTTTTCGCACTCCTGCTCGCCGGAGGTGGAGTTGCTGAGGTTGCGGGTCTCAGAGGTGAGTCCCTGGCCGGTGACGGTCCAGCGGCTGCCGAGGCGCAGGCGGTAGTCGGCGCCGCCGTCGCGGTTGAAGGAATCCTGGTACTCGCGGTCGGCGTAGATGAGACCGGCGTTGGAGAGGGAACCGAGATCGCGGTCGAGGCGGCCGACCCAGAAGCGGGCGCGGGTTCCGAACCCGGGAGTGGCGGGAGGGACCGACTGGCCGGGGCTGCGGTCGTCGACGCCGAGCAGGCCCATGGCCCAGCGGTCGAGCTTGCCGGTGAGGCGGGCGCCGTACTGCGGGGTTTCGATGTTGTTGGTGTAGTAGAGGTTGATGGGGGTCATGAAGTAGCTGCTGTTCTCGATGAAGAAGGGGCGGACCTCGGCGTAGTAGGGCGGGAAGCGCTGATTGGGGACGGCGGGGTTGTCGATGCCGACCTGGCTGAAGTCGGGATTGAAGGTGGTGTCGAGGACGAGGCTGTTGCGGAGGATGAACTTGGCGTCGAGGCCGCCATAGCCCTGCAGGTGCTTGTCTTCAAAGTAGGGATCGACGGGATTGATGGTGTTCAACTGGCGCAGATTGCGGGCGATGGAGTAGGGCTCGAGCTGGAGGTTCTGGCCGTGCTCGACGTCGCTGAAGCCTTCGATCTTCATCTCCTGGGTGAGGCGGCCGGCGATGTCGTGGCGGCTGCGGGGCCAGTAGTCGCTCTCGTCGGTGTGGGAGACGTTGCGCTCGAGGATGATGCCCCAGGTGCGCATCGCGCCGGGCGCGGTCCTGGCGAAGTAGAGGCTGGAGAAGGGAATGCGCATGAGAACGATGTAGCCGGCAGGAGTGCGTTTTCCCCAGGTGTCCCAGACGGTGTCGAAGGAGTAGTCGTAGCCGCTCTGCTCGCTGTACATGGCGTCGGCCTGGATGCCGAGGGGGTTGCTGGCGAAGACGAAGGCGCGGCGCTCGTCGTGGAAGGTATCGAGCATGACCTGGACGGTGTCGTCGTCGGAGAGGGAGTCGCGGGCCAGCATGTGGGCGCGGATGAGAGCGGGATGGCGGTCGTTGCAGATGAAGGCGACGAAGAAGTACTTGTGGGTGTAGCCGAGGAAGGCGGTGGTGGGCTCGTTGGGAGGGTTGCCGTCTTCGGGATAGCGCTGGATGAAGGAGTTGATGCGGAGCATCTGCCGGGCGCCGCCGGCGAGGGAAGGCTGCAGGAAGTCCTGGAGCGTGGGCGCGACGTAGAGGCGGGGAACGACGACAGGTTGGGCGGGGAGGAGCATGACTCCGCCGGCGGGCGCCGCGGGATCGGCGAGCAAGGCGGCCGGCATGGGCGCATCCGCGAGCCGCGACACAGGCGTGCACGCCGCTGCGAGAGCGGCGCACAGCATACACAAGCCCAAAGGCAGACTGAGCGTCCGGGCAAGACGAAGATCCATAGATTAAGCCGAAATCCCCTGGTTATCGAGCAGTTCTCCTCGAACCCTGCGCCATCTCCGGTGTGCCCCAAGAGGTTTTTTGAATGAAAAGAGCACTTAGCCGGCCGGCGTCGGTATACCGATCGAGGAGGGCCCCTGTCAGCCGATCCCACCGCCGGCAAAGAGCAGCCCGCGGCTCGCAAACAAAGAGACAGCCCCCATTCTTATTTTAATTGGACGGATGGGTGCGGCATGGGGCGGGAAGCCTATACCGGTTCGTGGGGATGGAGGTCGCGGTCGCGGACGCCGATGAGGTAGAGCAGGCCGTCGAGGCCGAGGGAGGAGATGGATTGGGGGGCGGATTGGCGGACGAGGGGCTTGGCGCGGTAGGCGATGCCCATGCCGGCGAGGCGGAGCATGGGGATGTCGTTGGCGCCGTCGCCTACGGCGACCACCTGCTCGAGGGAGATGTCTTCGCGGGCGGCGATCTGGGCCAGCAGCGCGGCTTTGCGGTCGCCGTTGACGATGGGAGGAAGAACGCGGCCGGTGACGGCGCCGTTGGAGATTTCGAGCTGGTTGGCGTGGACGTGATCGATGCCCAGCTTTTCCTGCAGGTGATGGGCGAAGAAGGTGAAGCCGCCGGAGAGGATGGCGGTTTTGTAGCCGAGGAGGCGAAGGGTGCGGATGAGGCGCCCGGCGCCTTCGGCGAGAGGGATCTGGGCGAGCAGGGAGTGGACGCGTTCGGCGGAAAGGCCCTGGAGGAGCGCGACGCGGCGGGTGAAGCTCTGGTCGAAGTCGAGCTCGCCGCGCATGGCGGCCTCAGTGATGCGGGCGACCTGGGGGCCGACGCCTGCCATCTTGGCGAGCTCGTCGATGACCTCGCCCTGGATGAGGGTGGAGTCCATGTCGAAGGCGAAGAGGCGGCGGTTGCGGCGGAAGATGCTCTCGCGCTGGAAGGCGACGTCGATGGAGAGCTCCTGGGCGGCGGCGAGGAAGTCGGCGCGCATGGCGGGCTCGGCGGAGAGCGGGCCGCTGACGGCGAGCTCGACGCAGGCGTTGAGGGGCAGGGAATCGCCGGCGGGGGCGGCGAGGGGAAACTGGGGCGCGAGCTGGCCGGAGAGGCGGTCGATGCGGTCGATGTTCATGCCGTGGGCAGCGACGATGGCCGTGACGCGGGCGAGATGGCGGGCGGTGAGGGAGCGGCCGAGGACGGTGACGATGAAGTGCTGCTGGTGGAGGCCGCGGAGCCAGTGCTCGAGGGGGCCGGGGCGGATGGAGGTGAAGCGCACCTGGAGATCGAGCTCGTGAGCGCGCTCGGTGAGGTCGGCTTTGAGGGCGGCGAGGCCGGCGGCGGGCGGGAGCTGGATGAGGATTCCCAGAGAGAGCGCTTCATGGACGACGGCCTGGCCGATGTCGAGGATGGGGGCGGCGTGGTGGGCGAGCGCGGCAGTGAGGCTGGCAGTGAGGCCGGGGCGATCGTGGCCGGAGAAGTGAAGGAGGAGGGTTTTGGCGGGATCGAGGGAGGACATGCTGATTCAACTATAGTGGAGGGCCGGTTTTCAGCGCGCCATGCGGGGTATAATCCTCTCCACGCAACACAGGTTTTCGTCAAAAGACAAAGCAGGAGACCGCATGCCCAGGAGCCGGCGATGGAGGGTGGTCACGATTCACAGCCGTTCCATTCCGTTCACCGCGGAGAAGTTCATTCGCCGCTGCACGGACGATGTGGCGCAGAAGCGGTACGCACCGGGCGAGCGATATCTCGATTACCTCATCGAGGTCACACGGCCTGGCGGCAGATCCGTCTCCGTGCCCGAAAGGGTGCTGCGGGTGCCAAACCTTACCAGGGTTTGAATCGTCTCTTGTATGCGGGAGGGATCGACGCTGCGCAGGGCGCGGGCAATGGCGGGGTCGGCCGCGGCGGGGGCGACGGGGGTAGCGTGCAGGGCGAAGTCCGGCTGGGCCGGAGCCCAGGACGCAGCCAGCGCCATGGCGCACACAAATAATGTTTGAGCAACCTCCATGCGTCTATTCTCCTGGGGAATTGCTGCGAGCGGAGGGAGGTCCAGGCCCTCTTGACCGCGGGCCGGGTTCTCCCTAAAACTAGCGATGGTTGTACAGCAAGAAGCTTCGATCCCGCAATGCGAATTGTTTCAGAAAGAGAGGAGGCTGCCATGCCCAGCTGCCCTGAGTGCGATAGCAATCTGGATGTCGAGTTGGACGAAATTGAAGAAGGCGATGTGATTGCCTGCGAAGAGTGTGGAACCGAGTACGAGGTGGTGGGACTGGAACCGCTCGAACTCGCCCGCGTGGACGACGACCTGGACGAGGACGACGAACCGTACGACGAAGAGGAGGAAGAAGAGTGAAAAACCGTCGCGCGGCGTGCCTCACTGTCCTGGTGCTCGCCGCCCTTTCGGCCGGAGTGGTTCCCTCGCCTACGGCGGGGATCGCCGGACCGAGCGCCGCCGAGGCGCAGAACATCGGCGAGCGCACCGTCACCGGGACCGTCTTCGACTCGGATTCCAAACCGGTAAGCGGCGCCACCGTCTTTCTCCAGAACGAGAAGACCAAAACCATTCGCAGCTATATTTCGGACACCGCGGGCAGCTTCAACTTTGCCCAGGTGGATATGTCGCAGGACTTCGATCTATGGGCCGAGAAGGGCAAACTGAAGAGCGCAACCAAGGTCGTCAGCTCCTGGGACTCGCGGACAAAATGGATCGGCGATCTGAGACTTAAGTAGGCGCCGGTGCGGCTCCGCTCCACATCTCCACTCTGATTAAGCCGGTTGCACGCCTGATTACGCCGGTTCACGCCTGGTTAAGCCGGTTCCACGCCGCCTTCTTCGCGGCGCAAGCGAACCGGCTCCTCACCCTTCCAGCTTTTTCACTACGAGCTCGTTGAGCAGCGCCGGGTTCGCCTGCCCTTTGGACGCGCGCATGGCCTGGCCCACGAAGAATCCGGCCAGGGTCTTTTTGCCGGCGCGGTACTGCTCCACCTGCCTGGGATTGGCGGCGATCACCTCGTCGACGATCGTCTCGATGGCCGAGGCATCCGTGATCTGCTCGGGCTTCTCGCGCTCGTAGACGGCGGGAAGATCCTCACCCTTTTCGAATGCGATGTCGAACAACTGCTTCATCTGCTTCGAGCTGATTTTGCCCTCGTCGAGAAGGTCGGCGGCCATCACGATCCCCGCCATCGACACCGGCGACTGGTCCAGCTCGAGGCCAAGCGCCTTCAGCCGGCCGCCCACCTCGCTCAAGAGCACGTTGGCGACGCGCCGCGGATTGCGCGCCGTCCGCGCGGCCGCCTCGAACCGGTCCGCGAACTCGCGGGTCGCGGTCAGCGTGTGCGCATCCTTGGGCGACAGTTCGTACTCGGCCACCATCCGCGCCCGGCGCGCCTCCGGCAGCTCCGGCAGTTTCTTTCTGGTCTCGGACAAGAGCTGAGGAGAAACGATCAGTGGCGGCAGATCCGGCTCGGGAAGATAGCGGTAGTCGTGCGCCTGTTCCTTCGAGCGCATCGAATACGTTCGCCCCTCGTCCGCGTTCCAGAGGCGGGACTCCTGCAGCACGCGGCCGCCCTCTTCGATCACTTCCACCTGGCGCTCGATCTCGTACTCGAGAGCCGCGCGGATAAAGCGGAAGCTGTTCACGTTCTTGACTTCGACCTTGGTTCCGAAACGCTCCGCGCCCCGGGGCATGACGCTGACGTTGGCGTCGCAGCGGAGCGAGCCCTCTTCCATGTTGCAGTCGGAGACGGCGGTGTAGAGCAGGATCTCCTTGAGCCGGGTGAGGTACTCGAAGGCCTCGTCGGGGGTGCGGAGGTCGGGCTCGCTGACGATCTCGATCAGCGGGGTTCCGCAGCGGTTCAGGTCGAGATAGGTGCGCGTGGCCGAGTCCGCAAACCCTTCGTGCAGGCTCTTGCCGGCGTCCTCTTCCATGTGCACGCGGGTGATGCCGATCCGCTTTGTCGCGCCATCCGCCGCGGGCACCTGGATCCAGCCGTGCTCGGCGAGGGGCCGGTCGTACTGCGAGATCTGGTAGCCCTTGGGCAGGTCGGGATAGAAGTAGTTCTTGCGCGCGAAGATCGACTGCTCGTTCACAGTGCAGTTGAGCGCCAGTGCGGCCAGCGTGGCAAACTCGACGGCCCTGGCGTTGAGCACCGGCAGCGCTCCCGGCAGTCCCAGGCACACCGGGCAGATGTTGGTATTGGGCGCCGAGCCAAACTTGTTCGCGCAGCCGCAAAAGGCCTTGGTGGCCGTCAGCAGTTGCACATGCACTTCGAGCCCGATCACGGGCTGGTACTTGGCCATCACTTCAGGAGACAAGGCTGCGGCCGGCATAGTTGAATTTTAGCGCGGAGCCGAGCAATAGCGCTGTTGCGCGGCTGTCCGGTGCATCACGGCTTAATCACCGGCAGAGTTGTGTCCTCGCTGTCGGAGTTGAGGAACATCACATACTCGATTCCCAGGTTTTTCGTTAGTAGAACACCCGGACCATGAATCGGGAATTCTTTTCCGTCGCTATCGACCCAGGCTGCCTCTTCGAGAAAGACCTCATGCGCCTCATCTTCGTCAGAGTATTTGCGTATCCAGCCAATAACAGATCTTCCGCCCGAGATACCCACTTGCACAAAACCCTCGATATCGGAAAAGACATCGTTCCACACCGAGCTTCTCGCCGACCGCTCCGAGACCCTTAACCATCGAAATGGAGACGTAAGCCAGTTGTGATTAATGCTGGCTGAATAGAGCGTCCCCAAAACAACGGCGAGAACGGCCAACGCCATCAGGTGCGGCCAAACGATGAAAACCTGCCATGTGCCGGCAGGTTTCCCATTGCCTGGGCGCCAGGCAACAGGAAGAGAATAACCAAAAAATGGAAGGGTAATCAGGTAGACCAGCAAGCTGAAAATCAGCGCTTCAACAATCTTGTCGAGGTCCGACTGTTTGCGCCGCGCAGCGAGAAGCTGAACCAGATAAGCCGCGGCAAACCCTGGAAGTAAAACCAGAATTATGCCCAGCGCCTCGGCGTTCTCAGGCATTTCGGCTCCGGTTATTTGCTCTTGGGAACGACCACAGGCTTGGGGCGCACCGCCCCAGCTGGAGCAGGGGGATTATACTTCCACGGTTTATCTGGTAGGCGCCGCGAATCTTTCATGGCACTATCTTGCGCGCGGCCACGTATGGTCACGCTTCCGCCAGACCTGCATTCTGAAGCATTCCTGGCTTCTTCAGTCAAGGGCAGCTCCTCCCTGAGAAAAGTATGCTCCATTGGTATAGGCATTGCAAGGATCGACCGATCCCGTTCCGGCTGAACGGCCCTTTGGACACCCGGCCTCGGCTTCTTATCCCATATCGAACTTCAATTCCAATTCAGGCCTTGGATGCCGCAATTCATACCAACTTTTGATTACCCAATCCCGCCTTGCGTCGTAGTCTCATTCTGTGCCCATACTCTCCGTCGATCTCGCTTACAGCCACTGGTCCGATCTCGGCATCGTCGTCCTGGACCGTAAGCCGGACCCGATTCTCGACCGTATCTTCGACCGCGTCCCAGCCAGCCCACAGCCCGGTTCCGGAAGCGTGGCCTGCGAGATTCTTCCCTTCAACACTCCCGGCCTTGGCCCGGAGATCGATCACGGCCCCGTCGATGCCGAGCTGCTGGCCGGCCGTCTCAACCACCTTTGCGGCGTGCGCGGGATTCGCGTCATGATGCTCGACGGGCCCCAGGCGTGGAAGTCGGAATCGAACGGGCTGGTCCATGCCCGCGTGAGCGAGCGCCAGCTCAACACCGCGGCCAAAACCGGACTGCCCGGGACGGTCAAGCCGCTTTCCTATCGCCGCTTCGCGGAGTTCTGCCTCGACGTCTACGAGGCGCTGTGCCGGCGCGGCTGGCAGCGGCTGGGCACGCGCGGACAGCCCGCCTCTCCGCAGGAGCGGGTACTTGTCGAGAGCTATCCGCACGCGGCCTGGAAGTCGCTCGGCCTGGCGCCGCTGCCCTCCAAACGCCGCGCGCGAATCAGCGATCTGGCTGAGGCTTATGCGGCCTTGCGCGCGGTGATGCCCTTCACCACCAACCGGCCGCCCAACCACGATCAGCTGCAGGCCATCGTCGGGGGTTTGCCGGGTCTGGCCATCGAAGAGCGCAATGCGGCAGCGCTGCGCATCGTGGGCTCACCACCCTGCCGGGAAGAGGGCCATTGGCGCGAGGGCTTCATCGTCCTGCCCCTGCCGCCCGCCACTCCCGTTGAAGTGCGCTGGCTGAACTAGAGGCGCCTGGGCAGAACGGCGTGGCCGCTGCATCGTTGTTCTCCGCCGCATCGCACGCGGTCCGCGGCTCAGGACCTCATCACGAATTCGGCCGCCGTCTGCCGGTCCCCTGCTTGACCAGGGCCGGAAGGCTGCCGCGTGGAAAGGCCGTGGATTGCCGCACCACCAGGCGGGTGGCGATCTCCCACTCCCGACGCCGGGCCTTCGGGTGTTCCGGTTCGATGCCCGCCCGCAGGGCCTCCACCGCGGCCACGGCCAGGTCCTTGCAGGACATGCGCACGGTCGTGAGGGGCGGCAGCATGAACTGCGCGAGGTGAACATCGTCGAAACCCACAACCGAAATCTCATTGGGTACGCTGTGGGTGGTGCGCTCCAGGGCGTGCAGGGCGCCAATCGCGGTCATGTCGTTGGAGCAGACCACGGCGGTAGGCAGCTCGGCCAGTTTCACGAGCCGCTCCATCGCCTCGAGGCCGCCCTCCATGGTGTGGTTGCCTTCGGCGATGTGCTCCATGGGCACCGCCAGCCCCAGTTCGGCCATCGACTTCACGAACGCGTCGCGCCGCGCCACCGCCGAGCGCAGATGCAGCGGCCCGGTGATGAAGGCGACGGAGCGATGCCCCAGGGCGGCAAGATGCTGCACCGCCTGCCGGATTCCCTCCGCATAGTTCACCTTCAGCACGCGGATATTGGGCAGGTCGGGCCCCGCGTCCACGAACACCAGCGGAAACTCCCGCTCCACCAGCTTCTTGACGAGCTCTTCCTCGATGCCGAAGGTCATGACGGCGACGCCGTCAACGTTGCGCTGCAACATGCGCCGGATCAGCGCCTCGGTTCGCGCGGGATCGTAGTCGGTCGAGCCGATCATCACCTCGTATCCCTGCGCCACGGCCAGGTTGTCGAACTCCTGCACCAGCTCGGGGAAGAAGGGATTGGTGATCTCGGAGACGATCAGTCCGAGGATGTGGCTGCGGCCGGAAACCAGCGCGCGCGCCTGGGTGTTGGGCACGTATCCGGTCTCTTCCACTGCCTTCCAGACGCGCCTGGCCAGGTCGGGGTCGACGCTGGTGATGCGGTTCACGGCGCGGGAGACGGTGGCGATGGAGACCCGCGCCCGCCGCGCCACGTCGCGGATGCTGACGGCCTGGCGCCTGGCGCCGGTGCGGCTTTTTCTGGTCGTGCCCATGTCAAGGGCGATTATACGGTTTCCCGCAGTTTCTCGAAGGGGATTTCGGCCACAGTGGCAACAAAATCCCTTTACTGGCGGGCAGCGCGCCTGCGGAGAGGGCTTTGCCGATTCTCGGCCGCGGGAACGGGGAGGCTGGGTGGCCTGGAAAGCGTTTCCGCGAGGCTGCCTATTCGCCGTCCTCGCGGGCCTGCACCCGCACCATGAGGTCGCCCGCCTCGTGGCGGAAGGCCACGGCCAGCGCGTGGCGGGTGAGGGGGAGGCCGCAGAAGCCATCGGTCTCGACCGACGACTCGGGCAGTGTCATGGTGCAGGGCCGGGGCAGGGAGGCCTTGATGGTGCCCGCGATCATGTTGGCGATCTCGCGCGCGGCATCGAGGGTGTCTGCCTCGGCGATCTGGTGCAGCGGCTGCAGGAGCATGGCCGCCGTGGCCGCGTAGGCCAGCCGTTCGGCGAGGCGCACTTCGATCCGCCCGGTGCACATGCCCATGAGGCTCACGCTGGCGCGCAGGTGGCCCGCGCCCACGAATATCCGGCTGTCGGCGGGCACGTGCTCGAGGTGCATGGCCAGCATCTGCTCCCAGAACTGCTGGCTGGCGCGGATCACCGTCTCCTCATTGACATGGGTTAACAAACCAACTCCCGGCGACTGCAGGGCTCAGTTTTTCTTAATCGCTTTTGAGCTTATCGGGCGGTTCCTGGATTCCATTAAGCCGGGGGCCCGACGTCAGCCGTCTGCGCAGGCTTCGTGTGCGTCAACGTGGTCACCGGAGGGCCGCTTCTCAAGTGATCTAAATCACGCATCTGAGTGCTCCACGGCACATCCCACTGTTTGCGCAGGTGGCACGCTTTTTGATGCGAGGTCTCTGCGATGACGCAGACAGCGATGCACACCTGGATGGCCCGTCCAGCCACAATTCTGGTCGCCAGCGACCTGAGCGACCTCGATCGCCTGATGCCGCATGCCTTCGATCAGGCCAAGGCCACGGGCGCACGGCTGATTCTTCTGCACGCCCTCCCCGCCATTGCTTCCGTCACCGCCGATGCCGCGGGGATGCCCTATTACGACACCGCCAGCGCACTCGAACTCGCCGATAAGATGCTCCAGCCGTGGTGCGACGAGGCCCGCCGCCGCGGCATCCGCTGCGACGCGCTGGTCCGCGAAGGCAACGCCACGCAGCAGATCGCCGTGGCCCTGCGCCAGTTCCGCGCGGACCGCGTGCTGGTGGGGACCCGGAGCCGGAGCAAGCTCGGCAAACTTTTCCTGGGCTCGGTTGCAGAGCAAGTGCTGCGCTCGGTCAACCTCCCGGTCATGACCGTGGGACCCGAGGCTCATCTCGCGGCGGCTAACGGCGTCGAGCGCGCCGTACTGCTGGCCACCACACTCCGAGAGACCTCTCGCCCGAGCGCGGCACTTGCCTGCCAGATCGCTGCCAGCCAGAATGCACGGCTGGTTCTCCTGCACGTGCTTCCGCCCGTCGACGAGATGCGGCGCAAGGGCCTGCCCACGGGTCTCGACTCCGCAGCGATGCAGGAGCTGCGGCAGCTGGCCGCCGAAACCGGGGCCGGCTGCGGCACGGAGGTCGAACCGGTGGTTGCGCACGGCAATCCGGCTGTCGAAATTCTGGCCGAGGCCGCGCTGCTCCGGGCGGGGCTGATCGTGCTCGGCGCCACGCAGCGGTCCGCCTTTGAGAACCTGACCCGCGACCGCACCGTCTACCGCGTCCTTGCGCACGCGCGCTGCCCGGTCCTGACCCTGCGCGAACCCCAGGCCGTGCCGGTTGAACAGCACATGGAAGCGCTCGCCATGCACCGCTGATGCCAGGCCGCGGATGGCCGCCTGTTGCAATGGGAAGAGAGCAAGAAGGAAAGATCAGCGCTCTACGCGGTCAGCCGCTCGAGCTGATCCGGTTTCACGATGGTCAGGCTGGTGCCCTTGATGGTGATCCACTGGTCGCGGCGGAACTGGTTCAGGAGCCGGGTCACGGTTTCGCGCGAGGTGCCCGCCATGTTGGCGATCTCCTCGTGGGTGAGGGCCATGGTGAACCGGATCTCCGGGCGCCCGTTGGCCGCCGTACGGCCCCAGTCCAGCAGTAAGCGCGCCAGCCGTCCCGCCGCCGAACCCGAGAGCGCCAGCCGCTTGGCGTCGTGAAAGACCGTCATGTACTCGGTCGAGAGGGACTGGGCCGCGTGCATCGAGGCGATCCCGTGCCGCCCCAGGAAGTCCACGAACTCCTGCCTGCGCACCGTCTTCACCTGGCAGGGCTCGATGGCCTCGGCGGTGACCTCGTGCGGAACGTTGGCCAGCACCGCGCTCAATCCCATCACGTCGCCGGGACCGGCGATCTTGAGGATCATGGTCTTGCCGTCGCGGGAGGTCGATGAGATCTTGACCTGGCCGAAGCAGATCACGAAGACATTGCGGGCCGGATCGCCTTCGGAAAACAGCTTGGCTCCCCGGGCGTGATTCATCATGATGCCGATCTGGTCGTAGTCGGCCAGGGCCTCCGGCGTCAGATTGCAGAACATGCGAAGGTGCCTGTGCTCGCAGTTCAGACAGTCTTCCGGCGGGTGATGCATGTGGGGTAAAACCATGTTTGTCCCGTAGATGGTCACCGAGAAGTATAGCGCAATTCCAGTTCCGGTCATACCGGAGATTTCGGGCGGGAGATTTCGGGCTTAATGCCGGGCGCGCCCGCGCCCGGCTGCCAGGCTGCCCTCTGCTAGAGTGAAAAGGCGGGGCCATGCGGCCCGCCAGACCGGCGCCCGCCGCTGTCGCGCCAGAAGCCTTTTATCCCGCGAAGGATATCGAAGTACGCATGATTGCCGATCGCCAGGCCTCCCCTCCCCAGTTGGCTCCTTTCCGCATGGAGCCCCGTTTCGATACCCGCGTCTGGGGTTTTCGCGATCTTCGCCCCTGGTACGACCGTGTTGCCGACGGGGACCCCATCGGCGAGGTCTGGCTCACCGGCGACGCCTCGCTGGTGGCGACGGGCGCGCACGCCGGCAAGCCGCTGGCCCGGCTCTTCGAGGAGGCGCACGCCTCGCTGCTCGGCCCATCGGCTGGTTCGTCGCAGTCGCCGCTTCTCATCAAGGTTCTCTTCGCCCGCGAAAAGCTCAGCGTCCAGGTTCACCCCGACGACAAGATGGCGCAGAGGTACGGCGAGCCGCGCGGCAAGACCGAGTGCTGGTACGCCCTGGCGGCGGGACCGGAGGCACAGGTTGCCGTGGGCCTCAAGCCGGGCGTCACTCTGGCCCAGGTGGAGCGGCAGATTCACGATGGCACCCTCGAAGAGAGCCTGAATGTGCTCTCGGTTGCGGCCGGCGACGTGATCTTTGTGGACGCCGGCACCGTGCACGCGATCTGGCCCGGCGCCATCCTGCTCGAGACGCAGCAGAACAGCGACCTCACCTATCGGATGTTCGACTACGGCCGCCCCCGCGAGCTGCACGTCGAGAGGTCCCTCGAAGCCACCAGGCTGGTGACCCGGGCGGGCAAGATTGCGCCGGTTGCGCTTGCTGACCGCACGGTGCTGATCGACGTCGAGTACTTTCGCGTCGAGCGCATTCCGGTGCAGGGCAGCCGCAGCCGGGACGCGCTGGCGAGCCCCGCCGAAGACGGCCCCAGGCTGGCCTGGCTCTTTGCCGCGGCCGGCGCGGGACGCATCACGGGCGCGGGCTTCGATCCCGTCGACCTGCCTGCCCGTTCCATCGCGGCCATTCCCGCGTTCTCGCCCGATTTCGTCCTGGAAGACCGGGGCGGTCTCGACCTGATCCGGATCACGCCCAACTGGCCGGCCGCCGCCGCATGAATCCCCAGGACTGGCGCCAATCCGTGATCGGCTACATCCGCGCCGAGGCCCGGCCCGAGGACAAGTACGGCCACCAGCCGCGCCTGTACGCTCTTGCCTGCCGTATCGGCGAGGGGATGGATTACGACGACGATGTGCTGTTCGCCGCCGCCTGGATGCACGACCTGGGCGTCTTCCTCGGGCATCGGCCCCAGGCCCCGGAGCAGCTTGCCGGCTGGGACCATGTACCGTACACCATCACCCGCACCTGCGAGCTGCTGCCGGGCTGGGGGTTTCCAGAGGCAAAGATCGAAGCCGTTGCCGAGGCCATCCGGACCCACCAGGCTCACGACCAACCCACACAAATTGAAGGACTTTTGCTGCGCGATGCCGACATCCTCGAGCAGCTTGGCGCGGTGGGCGCGCTGCGGGCTTTCGTCAAGGTCGGCCGCGACACCCGCTACCCCACCTTTTCCTCGGTCCTGCCTGTGTTGCGGGGCGCCGCCGACAGGCTCCCCCATAAGTTGCACTTCGTTATGGCACGACAGATTGCCGTATCGCGTGTTCAAATATTGGAGGAGTTACTCGCTGCCATCTCGATCGAGGCAGGGGAACTTCTCCATTAGGGCCATTCGACCGCATCGAAGCTACGGATGTCTTCGCTGAACGATGCGGCTCCTGATGAAAAAATAATTTCGTCCGTAAAGGACCTTCCCCATTGCCTCGTCGAAGGACACGTCCTGCAATTTGAGAAGGAGTACCTATGCGTTTGAAGCCAGCCCCCAGCCTCATTGCCGCGGCACTTTTTCTAGCCGTAACCCTTCCCATCTCAGCCCAAACTGCTCCCGCTGCGGAGCAGGGCGGCATACCAATCGTTGTCGGCGCCGGCCTCTCCTACTTCAATCTCGATTGGGGAAGCGACTCCGGCGTGGCGCGCACCATGGACGGCCCCGCAGCCTGGGTCGATTGGAACCTCAACCGCCTGCCCGGCCTGCTCAGTGGATTCGGCATTGAGGCCGACGGGCGCGCTTTGATGTATGACGAGCCGTCGTCGCTTCAATACTATGGCAGGATGCGCCAGTACACCTTCCAGGGTGGAGCCATCTACACGTGGAGGCACTTTAAAAAGTTCGATCCCTACGTAAAGGCGCTGGCGGGGATCGGCAGCATCGATTTCCCCGCCTCTCCTCCTTTTCCGAACTACACGCACGACACTTTCACCATCAATTCCTTCGCTGGCGGCGGGGAGTACGATCTCTACCGGCCCATCTGGATACGCGCCGACTGGGAGTACCAGTTCTGGCACCACACTTTCGGTCCGAATGACCTCAACCCCCATGGCGTGACCGTGGGCCTTGCTTACAACTTCGGCCAGATGCGGTTTCACAGGTTCTAGAGCGTTTTCGCTTCAGTTATCAGCATTGCTGCCTTTTTCAAGGTGGCCTTTTCTTAAGGAAAAGGCCACTCGGCAGTACTGGTTCTGTAGGCGGTAGAAGCGAAAAATGCTGCAGGTCTTTGCCGGGATGGTTTTGCAGCTGGGATCGCCCGTCCCAGGTGCCGAAATCGGGACCTGGGGCACCCTCAGTTGTGCAAGATCAAACGGTCAGCGACTCAGGCCGGGCTTGGGGTACATCGTGGTGGGTGGCGCGCGTTTCTGATTCGCGCGCCCCGGATCCGGCCACGTCTCCGGTTGGGTTTCAGACAGGAAACGGCCTGGCGTTCCCGATGGCGTCAGTCGGCCGCAGCTGATTTCGGCTGGTATTTCCCTGGCTCCGCGCGAAACCCAATGGCGATCCGGTTCCACGAGTTGATCTGGGTGACGGCCAGCGTCAGCCGCACCAGTTCGGCCTCTGTGAACTCCCGGCGCGCCTCCTCGAAGACCGCGTCCGGGGCGTGGCCCTGCTGGATGTTGGTCAGCGCCTCGGTCCACGCCAGCGCCGCCCGCTCCCGCGGTGTAAAGAACGGGCCCTCCCGCCAGGCCGACAGGGCATAGATTCTCTGCTCGGTCTCACCGGCGGCGCGGGCGTCCTTGGTGTGCATGTCGATGCAGAAGGCGCATCCGTTCATCTGCGAGGCGCGTATCTTGACCAGATCCAAGAGGGGGCCTTCGAGCCCGCTCGCGTGGATCGCCCGTTCCATCACCTGCATGGCGTGGATTCCCTCCGGAAACGCCTTGGCATAATTCAGCCGTTCTTCCATCGCCGACCTCCTGCGTGTTCGATGCGCGGCCTCCCCGGGGGGTTATAGCTTTGTGCGGTCTCAGTGGTTTCCTTCTGCGGCCCGCAGCCCCTGCCCGGCTGCGATTGGTTTTGCCGGCGCGGAACTTTTCTGCACCGGCCGTGTCCTTTATTACTGACAGCTCGCGCCAAACCTCGTCTAATGAGGCAAGCCCGGATGGAGCTGCGAGGGGAATATTTGAGGGTCATTACGCCCGGCCGCGCATCTTAAGTGCCGGGATGGGGCCTTGGGTTGAGGAGAGAGAAGATGATCGAGCGCTCACGGTTAAAGAGAGCAGTTCCGTTGCTGGCGGTTTGGTCCGCGCTGCTGCTGGCGCCCGCGGGGACCGCGGTCCTGGCACAGGACAACGCCGCCCAGGCACAGCGCACGGACGGCCAGATCGAGATGGACGTGGTGAAGGCGCTGGACGCCTCCAGCGCGCTGAAGAACGACCTGATCACGGCGGCCACCATCCAGGGCGAGGTCACGCTCTCGGGCACGGTGTCAGACCAGGCAGCCAAGGATCTTGCCGGCTCGATTGTGAGCCACGTGGACGGGGTGACCAAGGTTCACAACAACCTTGCGATCGGCAACCCGCAGCAGGCGGCGCAGAACGAACAGCTTCCGCTCGACGACGGGTCGGCGCCGGCGCCCGCCGATCAGAGTCAGGGCCAGCCGCAGAATCAGGGCCAGCCGCAGGATCAGGGCCAGTACGCGCCCCAGGGGCAGTATCCGGACCAGTCGCAGAACCAGGGCGCGGCGCCGGCGCCGCCGAGCGCGCAGCCCCCGGCCAACACGCCCTATGGCTACCCCGGCACGGACCAGCAGCAGGCGGGTCAGTATCCGCCAGCCTATCCTCCGCCGGCCTATCCTCCGCCGGCTTATCCGCAGGGCCGGCCCGACTACCCGGGCGGCTATTCCCAGCAGTACCCGCAGCAGTACCCCGCGCCGCGCCAGCCGCAATACCAACAGGCCACGGGGCCGGTTACCATCCCACAGGGCACACTGCTGCAGCTCCGGACCAGCGAGCCGGTGGATAGCAAGCGGGCCGCGGCCGGCACGGCGGTTCAGTTCGTCGTGATACAGGACGTGAGCTATGGCGGCGTTCTGGCCATCCCGCGCGGAGCCGTGGTTCACGGAGTGGTGACGGATGCGCACCCGGCGGGCCAGCTTGGCGGCAGCGCGGAGCTCGCACTCCGCCTGACCTCGCTCGACCTCGGCGGCCAGACCTACCCGCTGCAGTCGGACCTGTTCAGAGTCAAGGGCCCCAACAAGGCGGGTGAGACGGTGAACAACGCGGTGGGCGGCGCGCTGCTGGGAGCGATCATCGGCGGCATCGCCGGCCGCGGCACCGGCGCGGCCATTGGTGCGGGCGCGGGCGCGGCGGCGGGGACCGCGGCAACCGCGGCCACGCCCGGGCCGAGGGCCTGGATTCCGGCCGAGGCTCTGGTCACCTTCCATCTCACCGCACCCGTCACCGTAACGCCGGTCAGTCCCCAGGAAGCGGCCCGGCTTGCCGAGGGCCTTTATCCGGGCGGCCCTAACCTCTATCGGCGCGGCTACCGGCCTTACGGCGCGTACCCCTACGGGCCTTACGCGGCGCCCTATGGACCTTACGCCTACGGCCCTTATCCCTATTACGGGCCAGTCTTCTACCGGCCGTACTACATGGCCGGCGGTTACTACTACTGGCGATAAACGGCGGCCCTCCCTCGAATGCGAACGGGCATCCCAGGCGGGATGCCCGTTCGCGTATCTGCCCACCCTGGACGCAACGCTCGTCTATAATGGAAACGTCGCTTCGAGCGAGATTTGCACCTGCAGCGGCTGCCGTTATGCGCTTCGCTGCCGCGCCGGCATGAGCGGCGGCGCCCTGTGAGAGTTGATCCATGATCCGTTTCCTGCAAACCGACAATCGCGTCACCAAGGCGCTGTTCATCGTGGTCATTGCCGCCGCCTCGGTGGGCATGGTCGTGTACCTCATCCCCGGCCTGGCCGGGCTGGGCTCGCCCTCGGCCGGCGCCTACGCGGTGGTCTATCCGCACTGGTACAGCCGCATCTTCTCCTCCGGGGCCACGGTTACCGAGCAGCAGGTCGACACGGTCACCGACCAGACCATCCAGACCCGGTATCCCAAGTACGCGGGCAACGCGGTGATCACCAATCTCATCAAGGGCCAGGTCGGCCAGCAGCTGGTGGAGCAGCAGGTGCTCATGCAGGTCGCCGACCAGCTTGGCATCCGCGTCTCGGACGCCGACGTGAGCAACTTCCTGCACCAGGGCCAATTCGGGGAGTTTCTCTTCCCCAACGGCAAGTTCATCGGCGAGGACGCGTACGCCGACTTTGTCGCCACCCGGTTCAACATGTCGGTGAAGCAGTTTGAGAGCGAGATCCGCACCGAGATCGCAGTGCGGCGGCTTCAGGCCCTCATCACCGCTCCGGTGGCCATCAGCGACCAGCAGGTGCGCGACGCGTACATGAAACAGAACGTCAAGATCAAGTTCGACTACGCGGTTCTCACCGCGGACAGCCTGCGCAACACCATCAATCCCTCCGACGCCGAGCTCGAGGCCTACTTCAAGAAGAACGCGGCGCGCTACGCCAACGCCGTTCCCGAGCGGCGCCAGATCATCTACTTCGCCTTCACCACCTCCGACCTGCCGGGCGGCGTGCCGCAGCCTAGCCAGGCCCAGATCGAGCAGTACTACAACGACCACAAGAGCAGCTACACGGTGCCCGAGGAGGCGGACGCGCGGCACATCCTCATCTCCGTGCCGGCCAACGCCGACGACAAGACCGTGGCCGCCGCGCAGGCCAAGGCCGAGTCCATCCTGAAGCAGTTGCAGGGGGGCGCCAACTTCGCCGCGCTCGCCAAGAAGGACTCCGACGACCCCGGCAGCAAGGACAAGGGCGGCGAGCTGGGCTTTGTGCAGCGGGGCGAGATGGTCCCGGCATTCGACAACGCCATCTTCACGCAGAAGATCGGCGAATACACGATTGTGCGCAGCCAGTTCGGCTTCCACGTGGTGCAGGTGGAGGCGCGGACCCCGGCTCACGAGCAGCCCCTCAACCAGGTCCTGCCGGACATCCAGGCTACCCTGATCCGCAACCAGACGGGCGCTGCCGAGTCGAGCTTCGCCCAGCAGCTCACCTCCGAAGCCGACAAGAACGGGCTTGCCAGGACGGCGGCCGCGCACCACCTGCAGGTCGTGACCACCCCTTACACGGGCGCCCAGGGAACCATCTCCACAGTGCCCGACGGCTCCCAGATGCTTTCGAAGGCTTTCTCGATGAAGGAGGGCGGCGCGCCGCAGTCGGCGGCCACCGGCGAGGGCTACGCGGTCTTCCAGGTCACCGGCATCGAGGCGGCTCACGCGCCCACATTCGCCGAGTGGAAGTCCAACGTCCTCTCCGACTACCGCGACCAGCAGCTCCCCGCTCTGCTCGACCAGAAGACCAGGGAGCTTGCCGACAAGGCCCAGTCCATGAATGATCTGGCTGCTGCCGCCAAGGCGGTGGGGGCCACGGTTCAAACCAGCGACCTGATCGGCGAGACCAGCCAGGTCCCCAACCTTGGCGAGGTCGGCCAGGTGGCCCCGCAGCTCTTCAAGCTGAACGTCGGCGCCATCAGCGGCCCCATTCTCACCGGGCAGTCGGGCGCGGTGGCCAAGATCGTCGACAAGCAGCAGCCCACGGCGGCCGAGGTGGCGCAGAATCTTGACCAGACCCGCGACGCAATGCTCAACGAGCAGCGCGAGGACGCTTTCAACGTCTTTGTCAGCGACGTTATGGAAAACTACCGCCGCCGCGGCCTGATTCGCATGGCCAAGCAGCCCACGCAGCCCAATCTCTAGCAAAGTAGGGAAAGGCGGGGAAGGTACGGGGAATCCGGGCCGATGCTTCCGTCATGGGCGAAAGCCTGTGTTTTTCCGGGCCGGTGATGTGCGGGCGGAAGACCGTTCGCTTCAGGGGCCCGGTTCAGGAACTCGGACGGGCGCATGTACCGAAACAGTAAGCATTTTGGCGAATCTTTTACCGGGTGGCATTGACTGCGAACCCGGTTGGCGCTACTCTTCAGCCAGATAAAGGACTTGGTCGCGCTCACCAACCCGCTTCTCACTCCCGCTCATCCCAGTCTTGTGTGCGCCTGCGTGCAGCCGGCTCAAGAGTTTTGCGCCAGCCTGCCGGCGGAGCGCTCAAGAGAGTCCCAAACGCCAACAGGGCCCGCAGCCCGGGCCGCCAGGGAGGCCGTCTGAATATCAAACTGGAGATCACGCCCAACCTCGAGCCCCTGTTCGGGACCCGCGATGAAAACCTCAGGCTGATGGAAGACTCGCTCGGCGTACGCATCGATCTCCGGTCGGACGCGGTGCACGTGGAGGGCGCCCAGGAGGGCGTGGCGCGGGTGGAGCGCATCTTTCAGGACTTCGAGACGCTGCGGCGGCTGGGAATCCATCCCCACAACGGGGAGCTGCACGGGATGCTGCGGCTGGTGGTGGCCGATCCGGCGGCCACACTCAGGTCGGTGGCCGAGGCGGGCAAACAGCGCTCGGCGGGGGTGAAGCGCAACATCCAGCCGCGTTCGCTGAACCAGCGGCGGTACATCGAAGCGATCGAGCAGAACGACATGGTGTTTGGCGTGGGGCCGGCGGGCACGGGCAAGACCTATCTTGCCGTGGCCATGGCGGTGGCGGCGATGAACGCCAAGAAGGTGAGCCGGATTGTGCTGGTGCGGCCGGCGGTGGAGGCGGGCGAGCGGCTGGGCTTTCTGCCGGGGACGCTGCAGGAAAAGGTCGATCCGTACCTGCGGCCGCTCTATGACGCGCTCTACGACCTGCTGGACCCGGAGCGGGTGGACAAGATGCTGGAGAAGAACGTGATCGAGGTGGCGCCGCTGGCCTTTATGCGCGGGCGCACGCTGAACGACGCCTTCATCATCATGGACGAGGCGCAGAACACGACCATCGAGCAGATGAAGATGTTCCTGACGCGCATGGGCAACAACTCGAAGGCGGTGATCACGGGGGACATTACGCAGATCGACCTGCCTAACCCGCGGCGTTCGGGGCTGGTGGACGCGATCAACGTGCTGGACGGCGTGGAGGGGATCGAGTTCTGCCACTTCGAGGATTCGGACGTGGTGCGGCACGCGCTGGTGCAGCGGATCGTGCGCGCCTACGAGAGCGCCAAGCCACAGCAGCAGGAGCTGCCGCTGGCGCTGGGCGAGTCGATCGAGGTGGGCGGCAAGCAGGAGGAGAGCCGGGTGCACGCGGCATCGAAGCCGCAGTAAAGCAGTGGTCAGTGAACAGTGGTCAGTGGTCAGTGAACAGGGAACAGTGGTCAGTGGAGGCAGGCGCTGATCGATGTGGTGGCTGTGCTCGAATTAACCCTTAGCAGCCTGTGGTGCAAGTCAAACTTTGGCACAAACCTTCCCTCAGCGGCTAAAGCCGGGTTGATTTTAGATACTTTGCGGCACCCTTCGGCAAGCTCAGGGCAGGCTGGAAGTCGTGCCCTTTCAAAAACGGACTTTCGCCGGAGGTTGTTAGGGGTTGGAGTCCTGACGCCTGCCGAATCTGAATGGCAAGGACCTCCGCGGATCGATTGTTCCTCTATTCCGCCTGACGCGTGAACGACAAGGACGCGGAGTTGATGCAGTAGCGCAGGCCGGTGGGGCGCGGGCCGTCGGGGAAGACGTGACCGAGGTGGCCGCCGCAGCGGGCGCAGGTGACCTCGATGCGGCGCATTCCGTGGCTCAGGTCCTCGTGCTCTTCAACGGCCGTGGAATCGGCGGGGATCATGAAGCTGGGCCAGCCGCAGCCTGAATCGAACTTGGCTCCCGACAAGAACAAGAGCGCGCCGCAGGCGGCGCAGTGGTAGTTGCCGGTCTCATGATTCTCGGTGAGGACGCCGGTGTAGGGGCGCTCCGTGCCCTTCTCGCGGAGCACGTGATACTGCTGGGGCGTGAGCATGGCGCGCCATTCGGCTTCGGTGTGGATGACTTTTTCAGGAGCGGCGGAGGTTGTGCTGGAATCGGGTTTAGGCATGGGGAGGCTCCAGTTAGCGAGTTAGCGAGTTAGCAAGTTGGCGAGTTGGCAAGTTGGCAAGTTGGCAAGTTGGCGAGTTGGCAAGTTAGCAAGTTAGTAAGTTGGCAAGTTAGCGGAGTTAGTAAGTGACCGGGTTCGCGGATCAGGCTTCGGCGATCATCTCGATCTCGACGAGAATGTCGCGGGGAAGGCGGGCGACCTCGACGGTGGTACGCGCGGGCAGGCCCTCTTCCGCGTCTGCGAAGTAGGACGCGTAGACGGCGTTCATGGTGGCGAAGTCGTTCAGGTCCTTGAGGAATACGGTGGCTTTGACGACGCGATCGAGACTGGTGCCGGCCTCTTCGAGTACGGCCTTGAGGTTCTCGAAGGTGCGCACGGTCTGCTCGCGCACGCCGCCGGAGACGATGTGGCCGGTTGAAGGGTCGAGCGGGCCCTGGCCGGCGGTGAAGACGAGGTTGCCCACGCGGACGGCCTGCGAGTAGGGGCCGATGGCGGCGGGGGCGCGGTCAGTGGCGATGACGGTCTTGCTCATGGAGAGATTGTAGCGGGTTGGCGGCCGAGGTGGCCGCGGGCTACTTGCGCTTGAGGGCTTCCAGCTCTTCGAGCGACCGGGGCCAGTCGGAGCCGAGCAGGCGGGAGAGGCTGCGGTCGGCGAGGAGCTTGCCGCCGGTCTGGCAGATGGGGCAGTAGTTGGTTTCGTTGTCGGCGTAGCGGATGCGCTGGATGGGCGCGGAGCAGCGCGGACAGGGCTGGCCGAAGCGGCCATGCACGGCCATCTCGGGACGGAATGCCGTCACGCCCTCGGGGAATTTTTTCTTTGCTTCGGAGACGAGGCGGCTGGTCCAGAGCGTGAGCGTGGACTGGGTGGCGGCGAAGAGGGTTCGCCACTGGCTATCGGTGAGCTTGTGGGTCTGGGTGATCGGCGAGAGCTGCGCGGCGTGGAGGATCTCGTCGGAGTAGGCGTTGCCGATGCCGGAGACCAGGCGCGGGTCGGTGAGGGCGCGCTTGAGGGTGCGGTTCTCGTAGCTGAGGGCTTCTCGGAACTCGTTCAGATCCGAAGAAAGAACCTCGATGCCGCCGGGGTCGAGGTCGCGGAGGGCTGCCTCGCCGCGGATGAGATGGAGAGAGGCGCGGCGCTTGCTGCCGGCTTCTGTCAGAACAAGAGTCCCGCCCGAAAAGTCAAAGCCCGCGAGGGCTTGGCGGCCGGAGAGTTTGGCCTGCGCGGGGCGCCAGTGGAGGCGGCCGGCGATCATGAGGTGCAGGACCAGCCAGAGGTCGCCGTTTGGCTTGTCTTCAAGGCCGATGGCGATGCGCTTGCCGACGCGGCGGAGGGATTGGACGGTGCGGCCTTCGGCTGCCGTGATCGGAGGGTCGGCGGTGCGGAGGAGGAAGACGCTGGCGATGCGGACATGATCGAGCGGCTGGCCGAGGATGCGGGGCTCGAGGGCCGCGATGTAAGCGCTGATGTCGGGGAGCTCGGGCATTGGTTAAAAGAGTGCAGTGCGAGGACGGGGTTGCGCAATGGGGTTTTGCGGCGCAAACCTCATCTCGGCAGCATTAACGAAGGGCCCGCGGCTAAAGCCGCTCGATTGGAAGGGCGGCATTCAGGGGCCTGAAGGCCCCTGTTCCCTCCGCCGGGAATTGCCGGGATGCGCTGAGAATGATGCGGCGAGCGGGCTTTGGTCTATTACGCTCAATCGAGGATCGTGTTGTCGATGAGGCGGGTTGGGCCTACGTAGGCGGCTACGGCGAAGAGCGTGCCGGGAGCGGCGGTTTCTACCGGCTCCAGCGTGGCCCAATCGACGAGGGCGATGTAGTCGATGCGGACGGCGGGTTGGGCGGCGAAGAGTTCGCGGGCGGCGGCGGTGAGGGCGGCGGCGCGGCGCTCGCCTTTGCTCACAAGTGCTTCAACGTGGCGGATGGCGCGGCTGAGGGTGAGGGCATGGGCGCGCTCGGCGGGGATGAGGTAGGCGTTGCGGGAGCTGAGCGCCAGGCCGTCGGGGTCGCGGACGATGGGGCAGACGACGATCCCGGTTCCCAGGCGGAGGTCGGCGGTCATGCGGCGGAGGACGGAGACCTGGGCGGCGTCTTTCTGGCCGAAGAAGGCGAGGTCGGGCTCGGCGGCGATGAAGAGCTTGGCGACGACGGTGGCTACGCCGCGGAAGTGGCCGGGGCGGGATCGGCCGTCGAGACGATTGCCGAGGTTTTCGACCTCGACGAATGTCGATGCGCCGGCGGGGTACATCTCTTCGACCGATGGAGCGAAGATGGCGTGGGCGCCTTGGGATTGGGCCAGGGCGCAGTCGGCGTCGAAGCTGCGCGGGTAGCGGGAGAAGTCTTCAGTTGGGCCGAACTGGGTGGGGTTGACGAAGATGCTGACCACGACGTGGCGGCAGCGGGCGGCGGCGGCGCGGATGAGCGAGGCGTGGCCGGCGTGGAGGGCGCCCATGGTGGGGACGAGCGCGATGGGTGGGGGGTTCAGAGCTGCAGCCAGACTTCCCTCCGGGGCTAAAGCCCCAGCCGAGATTGCGGATCTCATGCGGGGGTTAAAACCCCCGCCTCCCTCCGAATTTTCCGAAGGGCCGGGCTGAAGCCCGTCCCCTTCACCGAGGGGAGCTTGATGGGGCGCGGAGGCCGCATGAATCCTGATTGCGCGGGACCAGTGACGGAGTTCAGTTACGGTGTGAAGGATTTCCATTCGCTGCCGACTGTGGTGATCCCAGGTCCCAAAATCGGGACCTGGGGCACCCGCTTTCCTGTTCAGATTGAGGCGTTGGTGGGATCCCACCCATCGAGCAAAAGACGCTCGATGGATGGGGCACAGCAGACTGGTGATCCAGGTTTGGATCGTCGATGGGGCACGGCAGACTGGTGATCCAGGTGCATCAGGGGCGGCTGAAGTCTCCGAGGTCCTCGAGGGCGTCGGTGTTGACGACGGCGTCTTCGCCGTAGGGCTCTGGCGCGGGATCGCGGCGGGCGGCGGGCATGTGGTAGCTCTCGGCATCGGACGGGAAGGCGTGGTGCTCGACGTCTTCGCGGTAGTGCTCGATGGCGGAGCGGAAGAGCGAGCCGGCGTCGGCGTAGCGGCGGACGAACTTGGCGGCGGGAGCGAAGGTGAGGCTGACGAGGTCGTGGAAGACCAGGATCTGGCCGTCGCAGTCGGGGCCGGCGCCGATGCCGATGGTGGGGATGGCGAGGTCGGCGGTGATGGCGGCGGCGGCTTCGCGAGGGACGCCTTCGAGGACGAGGGCGCCGGCTCCCGCTTGCGCGAGGGCGCGGGCGTCGGCGCGGAGCTGGCGGAGGGTCTCGGCGGTACGGGCCTGGACGCGGTAGCCGCCCATGCGGTGCACGCTCTGGGGAGTGAGGCCGAGGTGGGCGACGACGGGGATCTCGGCTTCAGTGAGGGCGCGGACGAGCTCGACGCGGGGGCCTTCGATCTTGACGGCTTCGGCGCCGGCCTCCTTGACGAAGCGGACGGCGTTGGCGACGGCTTCGGGGATGGAGCCGTGGTAGGTGCCGAAGGGCATGTCGGCGACGACCAGGGCGCGGCGGACGGCGCGGCGCACGGCGCGGGTGTGGTGAAGCATCTCGTCGAGAGTGACCGAGAGCGTGTTCTCGTGGCCGAGGACGACCATGGCCAGGGAGTCGCCGACGAGGATGAAATCGATGCCGGCTTCGTCGACGAGGCGGGCGGTGGCGTAGTCGTAGGCGGTGAGCGCGGAGATGGGCTTGGACTGGCGCTTCATCTCGGCCAGTGCGGGTACGGTGACTTTTGTCGCGGGATCGACCGAGCGGGCAGATTGCGCGCCGGCGGAGAAATTGGTAAGGCTCATGCTCACTCCAGTGCCGCTCCGAAGACTCAGGATGCGGCCCGAACGGGATTCAGTATACGCCTTTTCAGCGGTCAGGGGTCCGTGATCCGTTGTCCGTGATCCGTTGTCAGTGGTCCCGGGGCTCCGCTTGGTGGAAGGCTTTCCGCAGGCGTTTCCAGGTGGCGTCGGGGTCTTCGGGGAGGACGCGGGTTTCGGCGACGGTGGTCATGAAGTTGGTGTCGCCGGTCCAGCGGGGCATGGCGTGGAGGTGGATGTGGCCGGCGACGCCGGCCCCGGCGGACTGGCCGACGTTCATGCCGAAGTTGAAGCCGTGGGGGTTGTAGGCGCGGCCGAGGGCACGCTCGGTGCGCTGGGCGAGGTCGATGAGCTCGTGGGCAGCTTCGGGGGGCAGCAGGGCCATGCGGTCGAGGTGGGCGTAGGGCATCACCATGACGTGGCCGGAGGTGTAGGGGAAAGCGTTGAGGCAGATGAAGTTGTGCGCGCCGCGCAGGATGAGGCCGCCGGCCGCTTCGGCCTTGTCGGCATCCATGCCGTGGGCGATGGCGTAGTCAATGGAGGCGATGAGGTTGCAGAAGACGCAACCGAGGTCGCCGGGCCAGGCCGCGAGCTCGGGGGGAATGCCGGAGCGGGCGCGTTTGTCGGCTGCGGTGACGTAGGCAAAGCGCCAGGGGGTCCAGAGATGGTCCATTGAGGTTGCGCCGTTGGCTCAAGTATAGAGGCGCATGGGGGGCAGGCGCTGCCAGATGGTTGCCGAGGGGGGGAATTTTCCACTGCGCTGCGGTCCGTGGGCAGGAGCCGGAGAGGCGGGCGCCGGGAGCGGGTCTGGCGCGCCTTATTCGAGCCGTCACAGAACGTTCGTGTCCTTTTCTCCTGATTGACCTTAACATGGATAGGTTGCTACACTCGACTTCGTAGCTTCGTGTGCGGATTTCAGCAGCGAGCTGCGGCCGCCCTTGCGCAAGCCGTTGCCTGCCGGGTATTTCCCGAAGGAAATCAGCCTTGAGTGAGGCCCAGCGCAGCAGGCTGGGCGAGGCTGATCCTGCGAAAAACGCGGACGCAGAAGTCACGGGAAGGAAGACTCCGGTCTGCAGGCCGGATTTTCCTGCAAGTCTCAGGACGGCAGCTACACCCAGCGGCGGCAAGACGGGCCGCGGGAGCAAGAAACTCCGGAGCATGCAGTAATGCCAAACCTCCTCAATTCCGAACCCGAGAGCATAACCCTGAACACCGAACTGGAAATGCCCACCCTTGAACCTGCGACGGAGAACGAGCAGCCGTTGTACGAGACCACATCCGACCTTCACACTGGATCCGACCTGCACCTCGAGGCTCCCTCCGAGATCGCCGAAGGTGTGGCGCCAGCCGCACCGGGGGCGGTTGCCGAAGCCGAGACTGTGACGGAGACCGCGGAACCACCGGGCGAAGCCGTGGCGCCGGCGGCGGAAGTTGCCGTTGCGGAGCACGAGGCCGCTGCGGCGCCGAGCACAGCCGCGTCCTCCGCGGCGGCGGAGGCTGAGCCGGAGGCAGTCGACTTTACGACTGAAGAGGCCGTTGGGGTAGCCGAAGCCGAGACCCACAGCGGACCCGAGGGAGCCGAGGATTTCTCCGCGGCCCTGGAGGCGTTTGAGCGGGAGCAGGCAGCCGAAGCCGCGGCCGTAGAGGCTTACGGGGACAAGGTCGTTACCGGCACGGTGATCAAGCAGACCGACAAGCACCTGGTGGTGGATGTGGGCCTGAAGTCCGAGGGGCTGGTGCCGCTCGAACAGGTCACCGACCACACGGGGGCGGTGAAGTTCCAGCCGGGCGACGTGCTCGACGTGGTGATCGAGCGCGAGGAGCCGGAGGGCGGCTACCTGGTGAGCTACGAGCGGGCGCAGCGCCTGCACGTGTGGGACACGATCGAGAAGGCCGCCAACGAGAAGACGCCGGTGCTGGGCACGGTGGTGAACCGCGTCAAGGGCGGGCTGACGGTCGACATCGGGATGAAGGCGTTCCTGCCGGGTTCGCAGCTTGAGATACGCCCCGTGCGCAACCTGGACGGCTACCTGGGCCAGCAGATCGAGGTCCGGGTGATCAAGCTGAACAAGAAGCGCGGCAACGTGGTGGTGAGCCGCAAGGAGATCCTGGAAGAGGCGTTGAACGCCAAGCGTTCGACCACGATGGAGCATCTGGGCGAGGGCGCGGTGCTGACGGGTACGGTGAAGAACCTGACCGACTACGGCGCGTTCGTTGACCTGGGCGGCATCGACGGGCTGCTGCACATCACCGATATGAGCTGGGGGCGGCTGACGCACCCGCGCGACCTGGTGAACGTGGGCGACGAGATCCAGGTGAAGGTGCTGAAGTTCGACAAGGACAAGCAGAGGGTCTCGCTGGGGTTCAAGCAGTTGACGCCTGATCCGTGGCTGGACGCATCCGAGCGCTACCCGGTGGGCGCGCGCGTGCACGGGCGGGTACTTTCGGTCACCGACTACGGCGCATTCGTCGAGCTGGAGCAGGGCATCGAGGGGCTGGTTCACCTGTCGGAGATGACCTGGTCGAAGCGGCTCAAACACCCCTCGAAGCTGGTGAAGCCGGGCGACGAGGTGGAGACCGTGGTGCTGGCGGTGAATCCGGCGGACCGGCGGATCTCGCTAGGCATGAAGCAACTGCTGGAGAACCCGTGGGAGAACCTGAGCGAACGGTATCCGATCGGGACGGTGGTCGAAGGCCGGGTGCGCAACCTGACCGACTTTGGCGCCTTCATCGAGATCGAAGACGGGATTGACGGGCTGGTGCATGTCTCGAACCTGAGCTGGACCAAGCGCGTGAAGCATCCGTCGGAGGTGGTGAAGAAGGGCGAGAAGGTGAAGGCCGTGGTCCTGGGCGTGGAGCCGCAGAACCGGCGGCTGAGCCTGGGCATCAAGCAGTTGCAGCCCGACGTCTGGGAGACCTTCTTTGCCACGCACCGGGTAGGCGACGTGGTGCACGGCAAGGTGCTGCGGATGGCGCAGTTCGGGGCGTTCGTCGAGATCGCGGAGGGCGTGGAGGGGTTGTGCCACATCTCCGAGGCCGGCGAGGACCACGATCACGCGAAGCTGGACGTGGGCTTCGAGCACGAGTTCAAGATCATCAAGATCAACGTCGAGGAGAAGAAGGTAGGGCTGAGCTTGCGCGCGGTGGGCCACGAGGCCAGCAGGGCGCAGGTGGAGCACTACAAGGCCGAGAGCCACAAACATCCGGTTTCGAGCTCGACTACGACGCTGGGCGAGTTCATCAACTGGAAGAGCGGGGAACGGCAGTAACCAGTGATCAGTGGACAGTGGTCAGTGATCAGTGGACAGTGATCAGTAATCGGAACGTCTTGAACGGCCACCCTTCGGGGTGGCCGTTCTGCGTTTGCGGGGAGGCGGGTGCGAGCTGGCTTCAGTCGCGCTGGAGCTGGCGGAGCACGAGGACGATGGCGAGGGCGGTGAGCACGCTCAGGAGCGCGAAGAGGAAGGCGCTGGGATAGCCGTAGAAGCCGATGATGGCGCCGGCGATGGGGCCGGTGAGGAAGAAAGAGACGTCGGCGAAGGCGGTGTAGACGCCGAGGGCGGTGCCGCGGTTGTACTCGGGGACGCGCTTGACAGCTTCGACGCCGAGGGCGGGGAAGACGAGCGAGAAGCCGAAGCCGCCGACGGCCGAGCCGGCCAGCGCCGTCCAGGGCGAGTGGGCCTGCCAGAGCAGGGCCATGCCGGCGGACTCGACGGCGAGCGAGGCCATGGCTACGCGGAAGCCGCCAAAGTGGCTGATGGTGTGGATGAGCAGCACGCGGGCGGCGATGAAGGCCAGGCCGAAGGCGGTGAGGCAGAGGGCGGCGCCGTCCCAGCGGCGGCTGGCGTAGAAGAGCGTGACGAAGGTGGCGAGCACGCTGTAGCTTATGCCGCCGAGGGCCAGTCCCATGCCGTGCGGGGTGACGCGGCCGAGGACACTCGCGAAGGGCAGGTGCTCGCCGGGCGCGACGGGAACGGGATGCTTGCGCAGGGCGACGAGCAGGCTGAGGCCGGCGATGGCCATGGTGACGAAGCCGATGGAGGGCAGCCCCCAGCGGTCGGCGAGCACGACGCCGAGGGGCGCTCCGAGAGCCATGCCGCCGTAGGTGCTGATGCCATTGAAGCCGATGACCCTGGCGATGCTGGAGGGGCCGGCGCTGGTGATGCCCCAGAGCGTGGAGCCGGTGGATCCGAGGCTCTCGCCGGTTCCGAGGATGAGGCGGCTGAGGATGAGGGCGGCCAAACTGACGGGAGGCGAGGCGCGCAAGGCGGCGGCGACGATGAGCATGGCGCCGCTGGCGGTGCAGGCGCCCATGCCCCAGAGGACGGCGACCTTGGCGCCGACGCGGTCGCTGATGCGGCCGGCCCAGGGGCGGCTGGCCAGCGTGGCGATGTACTGGATGCTGACGGCGAGACCGGCGAGCACGGTGCTGTAACCCATGCGCCGCACGTAGGGCGGCAGCACGGCCAGCGGGAGGCCGATGGAGACGTAGCAGATGAAGGTGAAGTAAACGAATCCGAGGATGTGCCGCGTGCCGGCCCGGGCCGGGGCGGTGGGGGGTGCAAGGCTGGCGGCAGCGGCAGAATCCATGCGCAAAAAGGAAAGCGAAGGAGGAAACGCAGGAGGGAACGTGCCAGGGAGCGCGTTGCTCTCTCGCGGCCTCTCGGTTCAAGTATAGCGGAGGCGTGGTTGCGCGGTCCCGGGATGTGGTCAGACCAGCTAGTCGTTTGATTCCGAAATAACATCGCGACAGATTCAGCGGAGGTGGGAGGTTTCCGCAGGGGCTAAACAGGCTACGAAAAAAAGTCCCAATTCCGGGGGAAATGCCCGGAAAAACATCGCTCGGGGGCTAAAGCCCCATTGATTCTGTTGCGCTTTTACGGCACGGCTAAAGCCGTGCCCTTTCAAAACAACAGCAAGTTTGACGTTTTCCGCAGCGTGTAAAGACCACGCTCGTATGCGGCTGTTTGCGGCACCCTTCGGCTCCGCTCAGGGCGGGCTAAAAGTCGTCCTCTGAGAAGAAACAAAATTGCAAGTGCAGCAAAACAAGAGATGAATTCTACGGACTCCTACCCATCGGACAAAAACAAAGACGTCCGATGGATGGGGCACAGTTTCATCCCCCGCGGGTCGGCAACGACGGTGGAGGACTGTTACAAACCACATTCGGCCGCATTGCCACGTTATTTTGGAATCGTCCTAGTCGTCCTGCACGACGGTTCCCTGATGGAACTCGATCTTCCAGCCTTCGGCGGTCCGGCGCCAGAGCGTGGCGCGGCGGGTTTTGCGGGTGCGGTTCTGGATGAGCGTGTAGGTGAGCAGATAGAGATCGGGGGCGAGTTGGCGGCAATAGAAGTCGCTGGTCTCCCACTCATCGCGGTGGTCCGCGGCGTTGCGTTTTTCGAGCACATCCAGCACATACTCACGGCTGTAGCGGCGGCCGGAAGCGCCGATCTCCCAGAAATCCTCGACGGTCATGCGCTCGAAGTCGGCGCGGGTGGCGCCGAGCTCGGGGCGGTGAAAGATGGGTTCGAGACGGGCCAACTCGTCGCGGACTGCAGCAACTTCGGGGCGGGTGGCGAGGATCGGCTCCATTGAGGTTTCCATGGGATGGGGCTCGCAGATCTGGGATCCGAACCGGCGGTTCGCTTCGGCTCTACACTGAGTGTATGCCTGGTTTTCACGTGGAGCACTTTGGCTGCAGGGCGGCGCGCGCGGACGGCGAGGCGCTGAGCGAGCGGCTGCGTGCGGCCGGGCTCGCAGAGGACGCCACGGGGGAAGTGGTGGTGGTGAACACGTGCAGCGTGACGGCGGAGGCGGACCGCGAGGCGCGCGCGTATATCCGGCGGACCCACCGGCGGAATCCGGCGGCGCGAATCGTGGTGACGGGGTGCTATGCGCAGCGCGCTCCCGATGAGTTGGCCGGAATGGCCGGTGTGGCGGCGGTGATCGGCAACAGCCACAAGGCGCTGGCTGCGGAGATTGCGCTGGGGCTGGCATCCGGCGGCACTGCATCGTGGTCTGGCCTCGTCCCGGCGGCTTCACTGTTGGCCGGAACGCCGGTGTGGGTGGATGACCGGTTCGCGCACTCGTTCATCGAAGAGGCACAGCTAGCGCCAGGAGCACAGACGCGGCCCAACCTGAAGATTCAGGAGGGGTGCGGGAACCGGTGTACGTTTTGCGTGATTCCCGAGACGAGGGGTGCGTCGCGAAGTCTGCCACAGACGGTGGTGATGCGGCAGGTGGAGGGGTATGTCGCGGCCGGCGGCAAGGAGCTGGTGCTCTCGGGGATCAACCTGGGACGGTGGGGCGCGGACCTTGCGAGCGAAGCCGGTGCGCCGCGCGTCACGCTCGCCGCGCTCGTCCGGCGGATTCTCTCCGAGACCCGACTGCCCCGGCTGCGGCTGAGCTCGATTGAGCCGATGGACTGGACTGACGAGTTGATCGGGTTGATGCGCGAGTTCGGCGGCAAGCGGCTCTGCCGTCACGCGCATCTGCCGCTGCAGTCGGGGTCGGATGCGGTGCTGCGGCGGATGCACCGGCGTTACCGGCCCTGGCACTATGTGGAAAAGGTGAGCGCCCTGGTGCGGGCGTGCGGGCCGGACCTGACGCTGGGCGCGGATGTGATGGCGGGGTTTCCGGGCGAGACAGAGGCGGAGTTCGAGGAGACGCTGGAACTGGTGCGAGCGCTGCCATTCGGCTATCTGCACCTGTTTCCGTTTTCGCCGCGGCCGGGGACGCGGGGATGGGCGCTGCATGGCCAGGCGCCGGTGGCGGCCGCAGCGGTTGAGGAAAGGATGGCTGCGCTGCGCGCGCTGGCTGCCGAAAAGAGCCGTGCGCACCGGGAGCAGTTTGTGGGGCGCGCGATCGGGGCTGTCACGCTGCGTACATCGGCTTCGCGGGCCGGGCAGGGACGGACCAGCGCGCTTGCGGAGAACTTTCTGCCCGTCGAACTGGAGGGGCAGCGGGCGGCGAACGAGCTGGTGCGCGTGCGCGTGGGTGGGCTGACGGACGAGGGGGTGCTCAGAGGGGAGGCAATGGAGGCGCCCGTCGATTTCCCGGGCACCTGATTATCGCCGCAGCTCCAGCCTGCGCGAGCTGAGCCAATGCTATACTCAGGGTGCGCTGCCGCGGCGGGCAGGGTGATTTTTGTCCGTCGCGGCGGCAAACAATCTTCGGAGGAGCACCATCGCATTCGATAAACGTTCGGCCAAGTCCTTTATTCGCATCAACGAGCGCATTCGCGCGCGCGAAATCCGCGTCATCGACGAAAACGGGGTTCAGTTGGGCATCCTGGCGCCTTTCGAGGCGTTGCGCATTGCGCGCGAGCGCGGGCTCGATCTTGTAGAGGTCTCGCCCAACGCGGTTCCGCCGGTGTGCCGCATCCAGGACTACGGCCGGTACCTCTACGAGAAGGAAAAGAGCGAGCGGGCGGCGCGGAAGAAGCAGAAGGTGATCACGGTCAAGGAAGTCAAGTTCTCAGTGACCGTGGACGAGCACGACTACCAGACCAAGAAGAACCAGGCAGTGCGCTTTTTGACCGAGGGCGACAAGGTGAAGGCGAGCCTGCGTTTCCGCGGGCGGCAGATGGCTCACCGCGAGCTGGGGTACAACATCATCAACCGGCTGATCCAGGACGTGGGCGAAGCGGGGGTGGTGGAGTTCATGCCGCGGATGGAAGGGACGATCCTGCACGCGATTCTGGCGCCGTCAAAGAAGCAGGAGACGCCGCCGCGCAGCCGCCGGTAGCGCCGGCGCGGTGAAGCGCGCCGGCATTCGGGCGCCCTTTTCGAAGCAGTCTTTCCCGTTTACCTCTGCCTCGTTTACTTCTGCCCGTTTACTTCTGCGTCGCCACCAGCTGATGGGCAATCGCGAACAGGGCCAACTCCAGCCGGGTTGAGACGCCGGTCTTGTCGAAGATGTTCGACAGGTGGCGCTTGACGGTTTCTTCGCTGAGGCTGAACTGCTTGGCGATGTCGCGATTGCTGCAGCCCTCGACGATGCAGCCCACCACTTCGAGCTCGCGCGGGGTAAGGCCGTAGGTTTTGCGCTGCGGCACCGCGGCCTTCTGCATGAGGTCGTGGAGGGCGCTGACCAGGTTGACGACGCGCTTGCCGCCGATCCAGTAATCGCCGGCGGCGACGGTGCGGATGGCGGTCTGGAGGTGGCTGGCGAGGGCGTCTTTGAGGACGATGCCGCGCGCGCCGATCTGCAGGGCCTCGATGATCTGCTGGGTGGTGATGGTCGAGGTGAGCAGAAGGATCTTGACGGCAACGGAGCCGGTCATGATGGCGCGCATAGCTTCGAGGCCGGGCAGGCGCGGCATCTGGACATCGAGAAGGAGAATATCGGGCTGCAGTTCGAGGGTCTGGGTGATGGCTTCGTCGCCGTCGGCGGCATCGCCGACCACGTCGAATCCATCCTGCTCCGTGAGCATGTTGCGTACGCCGATGCGGACAACCGGATGATCGTCCGCGAGCACAATTCGAATCGGTCGCTCCACTTGGACTTCGCGCCTCCGCGGGCATGGGCCCCGGCATCTTCTGGAGGGGTGCGTCCCTTTCGGTAGAAGACAAGGTGAGCGCTCGCGCCGAGTGAGAAAGCCAGGGACGCTTTCCGGATCGGCCGCTCCCTGCCGGCTGCGCCGGTTTTACCGGCGGGCCGTCAGGATGCATGGTTTCCAAAAAATGCTACGGATCAGGCCGGTAGCTCTGCATCCAGCATACGCTCCAGATTCCGCAGGGCGTTGTGGAGATCGGCGAGGAGGCGTGCGGCGTTATCCAGTTGGTTACCCTGGGGATGGAAAGGGAGAGCTTCGAGCTCGGCGCCCAGCCGTGCGGCTTCGCGCGCGCCGGCCATGCCGCAGCCGCCTTTGATGGCGTGGCCGATGCGCGCGATCTCGGCAATGTCCGCGGCGGCGATGGCGGCCTTGAGTTTTTCCAGGCGGGCGCCGAGATCGGAGACGACCGCGGCGTAGATCTGGCGGACGGCGGCCGCGGACATGAGGCTGCGGAGCTGGGTGAGGGTCTGGGCGCTGATGATGGCATCGCCGGAGGCGTGGGGCGCGGGCTGGGGCGCGCGCTCCTCAAGCATCCGCTCGACGGCCGAGGGGTCAAAGGGCTTGAGCAGGAACCCGTCGGCGGCGGTGGCGATTTCGTTCCCGATCGCGCTGCCGCTGATGGCGACGATGACCGCGCCGGTGCGGCGGCGCAGCTCCGCGATGAGAGGGACGCCGCTGAGGCCGGGCATCTGGGCGTCCACCAGGACGACTTCGGGCAGGCAAGATCCAGTTGCGAGCATGGCTACGGCGGCTTCGCCGTGGTCGGCGGTGTAGACGGTGTAGCCGGTCATGGTGAGGAGGGTGGCCGCCACCTCGCGGCTGACCAGGTCGTCGTCGATCAGCAGCACGGTGGGCAGCTTGCGCCGGGGGGCGGGATCGAGCATACATTCAGTGTGCACGATCCCGCTGAAGGCGCGCGCAAATTCTCAACGGAGGGTTGATATCGACGCGCGCGGGGGCGACGTTGCGGGTGATCGGGCTCACTGGCCGGCGCCGGCGGGCGCGGGGGGCAGGCCAAGAGATGCGGCCGGGGGCAGGTCCTGGCCATTGTCCCAGTCGCGGATCGCAGTCTGGAAGGCTATCCCGCGGCTCCGCCAGCGCTCGATGGCGAGGTCATAGCGCACCGTGACGTTGCGCAGCCAGTAGGGGCGATTCTCGCTGAGCCAGACCTTGCTGTACTCGCTTTCAAGGGCCGAGAAGCCGTCGCGCAGGTCCTCGCAGCGGCCGTTCATGCTGCTGATCTCGTCGAGCAGGTTGCGGGCCTGGCTGCGATGGGCGCTGTCGTGCTGCGCGGCGACGGCCTGCGAGTACATATCCTCCATCTCGCGGGCCATCTCGAACTTCATGCCGATGAAGTCCAGCCGGCGCGCGCCCAGGTCCATGGCGGTGAGGGCATCGGGCTCGAGCAGCTTAGTGTCGCCCTGGCGCAGTTGATCGATGAGGATGATGGCATGCTCGGCGTTGACGCGCAGGTCCGTGGCGACGGGCAGGAGTTTGGCCGAGACTGCCTGGCCTTGCGGGCTCCAGGGGTCGAGCCAGAAGAGCTCGTCGGTATTCATCTCCGTTTTGGCCGAGGCGAGGGCGGCTTCGGCAGCCATCAAGTCCTTTTCCGCTTCCTCGAACTTGCCGCTGGTGTCGTGCAGGAAGATCTGTCCGAAGGAGTCCTGGTAGTCGGCGATGGAGCTCTGGCCCGGCTGCCACGAGGCCACGGCGCCGAAGAGCAGGCCGTACCAGTCGAGATTGAAGAGGCCTTCGCCATCGTCATTCCACACGGTCGTGAGGGCTCCGGCCGAGCCCATCTTCTGGCCGGCGCCGATGAAGCCCTGGATGTTGAGGAAGGCGGTCTCTTCGACCGGGTAGACCTCGTTCCAGTTGGCGTCGCCGGGCGCGACCCAGACCTCCATGCCGGCCTTGGCAAAGGGCTCGATGAGTTTATCGAAGTTGGCGTGGGCGCTGTAGTTCCAGGGCACGGCGATCATGTCCTTGGGCAGGCCGGGGACGGCGGTGGGGTTCTCGTCGCCGATGTCGCCCCAGAAGAGCAGCTGCTTGTGGAGGGGCTCGAGGGCATCGTGGATCTGCTTGAGGAAGTCGACGTAGACGGGGCCGTAGCCCTGTTTCTCGACGGCTTCGCGGGTGCGGCCGATGCCGAGATCGAAGGTCTCGTCGGCGCCGATGTGGATGAAGGGCGAGGGAAACTCTTTGGCGATGTCGCCGAACCAGTCCTTGATGAGGGGAATGGTGCCGGGCTGGCCGGGGGCGAGGACGAATCCGTGCGGAGTCTCGGCCACGTCCTGGTAGATGTCGTATTCGAGCACGTGATGCAGATGGCCGAAGGCCTCCTGCTCGGGAACGATGGTGACGTGGTACCTGGTGGCGAAGTCAACCAGTTCCTTGGCCTCGGCCGGGGTGAGGGCGCCGCCGTGCGGCGCGGCCAGGGGCTGATCGGGATAGAGCAGCGTGTTTTCGAAGTAGGGAGAGTAGATGTTGATCTTGAAAGAGGCGAAGACCTCAATCTGGTGTTCCTGAAACTTGAGGGTGGGGAACGGGCCGCGCGAGAGATCGTCGTCGATGCCGCGATACTTCATGGCCGGCCAGTCGCGGACCGTGCCGGTGGGCAACAGGCGCGGCTGGCCGGGCAAGGGAAGCAACTGTTTGAAGGTCTGTACGCCGTAAAAGACGCCAGCCGCGGTGGCGCCCACGATGTAGGTTTCGCGCGGCTCGATGACGAGGACGTAGCCCTCGTCCTGCATGGGCGGGTCGAAGGTGAGAGAATGGCGGGCAAGCAGGTCTTTGGCGTCATGCGAGTCGGCGCGCAGCAGGTCCACGCGGTATTCGCCGCGATGGTCGCCGGCCGGAGGCAGATCTTTGAGCGCGTCCTCAAGGTTGCTGGCGGCGAACTCGTCCTGGGGGTCGTGGCCGGGGACTGCGACGGCGATTTTGTCGGGCAGGGAGACGTTCTGGCCGAAGTGAGTTTCGCGAGGTGCGGGAAGCAGATGCACCGGAGCCTGGGCCAAGGCGAACGCAGAGCCCGCGAGCAGGAAAGCGGTGATGCAGGCGGCCGCGCGGGAGAGCGAGCTGAGAAAGTGAAACTTGGGGTGCAACATCCAGACCGCTTTCAGCTCAAGAGTTTGAGCGTTTGAATTGAATACGATCATTGTAGACTAGGATTTTGCGACGACGCGCTTGAGATATGCAGGGAAGCCTGTATTGAGCAGATCAGGTCTCTGCGGGACAAGCGCGAATCAATGATAACCACGGAAAGGACCGCTCTCGATGATCACAACCGCCAGCGGCTCTCCGGCCGCGTCCGCGCAGCCGGGCTCACCGGCCAATCGCCGGTACAATGCGTTTCTGCTTCTGGTGGCGGGCCTGGGCGGGCTGCTCTACGGCATCGACGTGGGCATCATCGGCGGCGCGTATCCTTACCTGGCCGCGACCTCGGGACTGACGGCGGCGCAGCTTTCGGCGATCGTGGCGGCGGTCTTGTTTGGCAGCGTGCTCTCCACGCTGTTTGCGGGACTGCTGGCCGACGGTATGGGGCGCAAGCCGCTCTTGCTCCTGAGCGGTCTCGCGTTTGTGGCCAGCATTCCCATCATCGCGCTCTCGCACGGGTACGGGATGCTGCTCTTCGGGCGGCTGTTGCAGGGGATCAGCGCGGGGTTTGTGGGCGTGGTGGTGCCGCTCTACCTGGCGGAGTGCCTGACGGCGTCGACGCGCGGCAAGGGGACGGGCATCTTCCAGTGGATGCTCACGCTGGGCATTGTGGCGGCAGCGCTGCTGGGCATGTACTACAGCTACCGGGTGGCCGATGTGGCCAGGACCGCGAGCGCGGCGGCGCTGTCGGCGTTCGAGAACGAGGCGTGGCGGCGCATCTTCTGGATATCGATGCCGCCGGTTT